>JGI25331J36430_1000001_pt1 | contig 268014 bp, 244 predicted proteins | sample HigsolmetaAR206D_FD_36430 | JGI IMG/M metagenome (IMG submission 36430) | reverse complement strand
AAGGAACTGAAACCGGCTTGAATGAACTGAGGTCAAAGTAAATATATCAGTGACATATTCACTGACGCGTTAGTATGACATTTTCACTGACGCTTGACACACTTTTAATATTTGAAAGGGAATCGGCAGCTCAACGTCGATTCCCTTTTTTGAGTTATTTCAAGATGTTTGCCCAGTAGCCCAAAATGCCGACAACAAAGAATCCCAAAATAATCACCAAGGGATTAACTTTTTTGCGCAAAAGCCACATGCACAGAAAGGTCAAAAGCAACGGAACCAGGCCGGGCATTAGCTGATCTAATACACTTTGGACGGTCGTCGTCATTACTTTCCCAGTATCCGGATTTTTTACCTTGGATATGACCACTGGAATATTTACCTTTGTCCACTTATTAACCAAAGCTCCCATGACAAAGAGTCCGAGAATCGATGCCCCTTCCGTTAACTTTTGAAGGAGATTGTCGCCCATGTCAGAGACAATATTGGAACCTTTCGAGTAACCATAAAATACGCCCCACCACCTGACACCGAGACGGACGGCATTAAAGAGAACGAAGAACAGCAATGGCCCCAAAATGCTACCGGTGGATGCTATAGAAGCGCCCAACGCGGCAAAAACGGGACGAACCGTTCCCCAGAAAATAGGATCACCGACACCGGCCAGCGGCCCCATCAGACCGACTTTAATCCCGTTGATTGCGGCATCATCGATTTCTGCCCCGTTGGCCTTTTCCTCCTCCATGGCCAAGGATACACCCAGAATTGGCGCAGCCATATAAGGGTGGGTATTGAAGAATTCATTATGTCGTTTCATCGCTTTCTTGCGTTCTTCGCTGCCTTCAGGATATAACCTCCTAATAGCCGGAGCCATGGAAAAAGCGTAGCCTAAAGCTTGCATGCGTTCAAAATTCCAAGAACCTTGGAACAAGTTGGACCTCAAAAAGACGCCAAACAAATCGCGCTTCGTTAATTTTTTGCGGCCGGAAGCGGTTTCTTGTGTGCTCATCTTGCATACCTCCTTGGCTTAATCGAGTTCATCATCCAAGTCGTCATCCAAATCATCCGCGCCCCGGGAAAGATCGGCCCCCGCATAAGCGGGTTGGTTATATTTCGGATGCAATTGAAGATAGAGAATAGCCAGCACGAGACCTATGACACCTAAGGCAACCAGGTTAAAGTTCGTGAAGGCTGCAAAGACGAAACCCAAGAAGAAAAACGGCATTAAGTATCCAGCTCGCATCATATTTATAACCATGGCATAACCGACAACGACGATCATGCCGCCGGCAACATTCAGACCGCCCGTAATCACATCCGGAATCGCATCCAACATATGTTTAACCGCCGACGTGCCGACCGTAAGAGCGACAATCAAAGCCGGAATGGCGATACGCATCGCTTGCAGAAGCAAAGCCGTGACATGGAGCCAATCCATCGCCCGCAGATTGCCCTTTTTAGCCGTGCTGTCGGCACCGTGCTGGAACCCCACCGTAATCGTGCGGACCAAAATGGTTAAAACTTGCCCGGCGGCGGCAAGCGGAATCGCAAGAGCAATGCCGGCGCCGATATCTTGCTTGCCGACAATGACAAGGATAGTCGAAATGATGGACGCAAGAGCGGCATCGGGAGCAACCGCCGCGCCGATATTCATCCATCCAAGCGCGATCATTTCAAGGGTGCCGCCGATCAGAATACCTGTTTTTAAATCTCCGAGTACAAGGCCGATCAGTGTACAGGCTATCAACGGCCTATGGGTTTGAAATTCATCTAGAATGGAACCCATACCGGCAATACAGGCCACAATGAACACTAGAACAATTTGAATCCAAGAAAGATCCATCATGATCCCCCCTTGATCATTTTGATAATTAATGGTTTTTATATAAAGCTTATATTTAGGAAAACCAGCATTAATTGTCTTCCAACTTTTTCAAAAGAGGCATGATATCCACTTTATTGTCAGATGCCACTTTGCGAATTTCCAGCTCGATACCGCGTTCATGCAGCTTTTTAAAAGCTTCGATATCTTTTTCATCAACCGATACGGCATTGGTAATCATCGTTTTTCCTTCTTTATAAGACATGCCGCCGATATTGACGCTTTTAATGTCAATGCCGCCTTCAACGACGCGCAGGACGTCGGTCGGATTTGTAAAGAGCAACATGACGCGATCCTTCTCATACTTCGGATTGTTATATACGCGAATCGCCTTGTCGACATCCACGACACTGGCTTTCACACCGGGAGGCGCTACTTGCGTCAATAATGTTTTACGCACCGTGTCTTTTGCGACTTCATCGCTGACAACGATGATCCGGCTGACACGACTTTCTTTAGTCCAAACAGTTGCCACTTGTCCGTGAATTAATCGATCGTCAATTCTTGCCAAACCAATGATCATCTTATAATTCCTCCTCATCATCGTCGCTATTTACGAGCGTCTTTTTCAATGACTTCACACCTTCGACGGCCGCTTGCGAAATCTTGTCGACGAGTGTTTCAAGCCGACTGTTTCCGCGTTGGGCCAAGCATTCAATCAACATAGGAAGGTTGACGCCGGTAATGATGTCCATGTTATCTTCCGTTAAAATAAGTTTTGCTGCAGTGTTAAAAGGACTGCCTCCGTATAAGTCAACGAGAAAAAGAACCCCTTCTTTTGTATCAAGCTCACTGAGAGCCTGTTGATATTTATTTGCAAGATCCTCTAAACCTTCACCGGGTTTAAAGGTAATCGAGGCGATATTATCCTGCTCGCCAATGATCATTTCCGCCGATTTGACGATTTCTCTTGAAAATTCTCCGTGTGTCGCAACGACGAGTGCAATCATATGTGAAGTCTCCTCCCTCACGCCCTGCGTCTTTCTGCCTTCAACTTTCTATATGCATAAACCGTGCCAAAATTTGTATCGCTTTTTCTGCGTCATGCTTTTTATGTCAAATATTGTTTTTTACCTTAAACATGTATCAATGAATTTCATATTTGATACACTTTTTCCCATAAAAATAAAACACCGTCACTGCGAACGGTGTTTTTTTAAAATAGGCAATACACTTTTTTCTATCTTGATACAATTTGGTGATTGCAAAGAGCGCGATCCTTTAGTGTATCGTTACCAACTCAATTTCGCTATTTCGCTGAATTCATCCAAAAGAAGATCAACGAGATAATATAACTCTTGATCCGACAAGTGAACGTTTAAATCTTTATTGATCACATCAGCCGCTTCTTTCACCTTTCCCAAAAGGCGAGTTCGTTCTTCTGAAAGTTCTCCTTTATATATAAGTTCATCACCGGTAATCGCGCGTTCCAAGGCAAAAGCGGTATGCACGACGATGCGGATAACGGTCGTGTTTTTAAAATGAACTTTCAAAAGCTTTTCCAATTGCCCGCAAAACTTAAGCAGGACTGAAATCGCCCGATGGGGATTCAAATATACCAAATATGATTTGAGGCTGTCTTCACATAAAGTGCGAACAATGACATCCGATTCGCTTTTCTTAATCGTCATCCGACCAGTTCGAAAAATTTGTTCAATCATTTTCTGCCCTTCACCCTCGATGAATTTTTCGAGAGAAATAAACGGAACATCGAGCGGCGGTTTTTTTACACCGACGGCGACAATGATATCATAAATTTTAGCGATCCTTTCCACTTCATTCTTAAGTCCAATGGTCGACAGCGGGATGACAGTGACCTCATCCTCCGTAATATCTTCAATGTACAGTTTGATCATTTCTTCTAACCGGATAGCAGTTCCCTGACCGGAAGCACAAATGGTCAGGATCGCTTTCGGTTTTCCAATCTCTTCATGTCGCTCAAGTACATTCTTTTCTTCAAGATGATAGGGCTGATGAACGGATTGATAGATACTGTTTAAATCCATGTTCAAAAATTTAGCACGGCGAACGGCATCCAAAAGCATCGGCATGGAAACCATGTCAATGGTTTTTACGGGGACACCAGATTCCTCATGAATTTTCTCTTCAAAATAATATAGAGAACCCATGTCAACAAGCATGAGCACCCCTTCACCGCGGTCTACTTCACGCACGGCTGTAACGATATCATCTAAGATATCTTCAAAACTGCATTCCAGAGGCATGTCCACGGCCAAAATATTATAGTCACCGAGCAATTCCTTTGCGACTTCGACCATGGATGTCGCCGCACTTTTGCCATGTGTGGCAACCACGATCCCGACTTTCCCTTTTTGATTTAATTCATTTGCGGATACGAGCAGGATCGCAAGATAGGTTGTCTCAAAGTCGGGAAGCGTGATATCAAGTCTTTCCTCGATGATCTCTTTCATCTTGGAAGCCACTTGATACTCTTTTTCGGTCTCTTTGACGATATCCGCATGTGCCGGAGGGGTTTTACGCATGTCGACGTGTTTCCCTTTCAAAAAACCATCGATATGCAAACTGATAAAATAAATAAACTTGTCGTTATACGTCCGGTTCAGCATGCTTTCGGCAAATGACCGCAGTTCTTCGGCCAGATCAAGCACTTCTTTATCGACAATTCTAGCGAGCTCCATATTGTGATACTTTGATACTTGTTGATAAAAAGCTTTAATATGAATTTTGATGTCGGTTTCCACGAATTTGTTGATTTCTTCCACCGTTGCGCCTTCTTCTTTAAGAAGACGCACCTTATCTTCAATGATTCTATACATATCAAAAGGCAATTCGTAGACATCATCTTCAATGAGTTCTTTGTTGCCTTCTCCTGTAATGACCGTAACCGTGTTCACCATTTTGGTTATTTCTTCGTTTTCACTTGGATTTCTGGAAATTCGGGTTAAACCTTCTTTAATATCTTGCGGGAGCATTTTAACATTTAAATTTATAAAAGGTTGATTCATGCTTTCGAGAAAGCCTTGCGCACAAACAAGCTGAATGTTAGATTTTAGCTGCCCAATGTTCCCGTAAGTGACACTTCCGATCAAGGCTTTGATCACATCGACATGCACGCGAATCTCCTTGTTGATTCGTTTCGCTTCCTTCGCCAAAAGCGTTTTGCAAAGTTCAATCTTTTCTTCCACTTTCCGTCCGTGGAAAGACGGCATCGTAATGGTAATCGGAATTCTCCGCAGAAAAGTGCGTAAAAGAGCCGATGAAGGATCTTCCGTTGTCGCCCCTATAATGAGCACATTGGCCGTGCGGGTACGCTCCACTTCCCCTAACTTATTGAACCGCCCGGTATCCATGAAGTAAAAGATCATTTCCTGGCCTTCAGGCGGTAGACGATGCATTTCATCCAGGAAGAGAATACCCCCGTCGGCCTTTTCAACCAGTCCTTGTTTATTGCTGGAAGCGCCGGTAAAAGCACCGGCAACATGGCCGAAAAGTTGTGATAAAAGCAGCTGCGGGTTGTTGGAATAGTCTGCACAGTTAAAAACAATAAAGGGCGCATGTTCATCCATTTTCCCAACAAATTTTGCATATTCATACATCATATGGGCAAACAGGGTTTTTCCTGATCCAGTCGGTCCGAAAATCAACGTATGAAGTCCGTTCGGTGGATAAACCACGGCGGCTTTCGCTTGATCAACCAATTTTTTCAGGCTGCCATCTGCACCGATCAACAGACTGAAAGGATTCTCATTAGAACTAATGGACGGTTTGGCTTTGGATTGATACAAAGCCCTGAGAGAAGGGATTTCCAAAATGGTTCGGTCGACAATGTTTCCAAAATTCTTTTTTACCACATCGCGCGGAATATACAGCACCGGGCGCTTTTTGATTTTAATGACCCGGCCGTCCCTTACCAAATTGTTGAGTTCAAGGCTGACATTATTTCGAAGCATCCCCAATTCTTTGGCCAAATCACTGGCCGAAAATCCTTCCCGTTCCAACAATTGTTCCTTATTCAGCTCGCTCGCTTTTTCCTCCAATAGTTGATAAATCCGTTCCATTCGTTTCAATTGGACCACAACCCTGATTTTGAAAATATTTTTTACAGATTGACCACTATATCTTTATTATGATTATTTTGGATTCATATCCTTAGTTATTTGCCCACAACCTACGAAGTGAGGCAGCAAGTTTTACAGGGGGACCCTTCACCATTCATGATAGGATTAGATGGTCAAGCCATTCGGTTGTTCATCTCTGGCTCACAAAAAGAACCTCTAACTCCCCACCCACGGTTATACCCGAACTCAGACTTTCAACCATTACTTTAAGACATAACCAATTAAGGAAACGTAATATCCGGTTTGCCATCCTTATATTTTCGTTGCCCGGGCATCAAACGTTACGAAGCTTCCCAACGAAATTTCCACTTGGCGACGATCAGAGCCGCAACAAGAATGGCGAATACTAAAACGATGGAACCCATATAATGGGCCAGACTTTTGCCTACCCACAAATCTTCCAGCACGTCCACCACATGGGCAAGCGGAATATAATCTGTCACATGCTGCAGCCATTTGGGGAACTCGCTTCTCGGGATGGCGGCACCCGAAGAAAAAAACATGATAAAAAAGATGGCCATCCCAGCAGTCTGCGCGGTCCTTATTGTGGACGCCAGCCCGCCGACGGCAAAACCGACCGCATACAACATCGCCATGCTTAACAATAGAAACAGGCTTGTGGCAAAAATATTTCCGCCGTAATGAATATTAAATACCATCTTCCCGACGATTAAAATAAGTACAGCCGAGATCAAAAACATAAAAATTTGAACGGCCACCTGAACGGTCAAAAAGGCAAACCGCGGCAGCGGGGTCACTTGGTAATGCTTCAAAATGCCCCGTTCCCGATATTCCGCGAGCGTGATCGGAATCGAAATCAACCCGAGATTCGCCATCACCATGGCGAAAAGCGAAGGAATGTATATATCAATAAAACGAAAGCCGTTGTGCATGTCGTAATGTCCGTACACGGAGCCAAAGAGCAACAATAAAATCACCGGAAAAAGCAGCGTAAAAAACATCGCAAACGGTTCGCGCAAAAACAACAAAATCTCCGCCCAAAACATTCGGGCGATGGATTTCATCAAAAGCCCTCACTCCTTCCGATAGGCACGACCCGTCATAAATAAATACAAATCTTCGAGATTGGCTTTGCGCGTTTCAATCTGATCCAATTGGATTCCTTTGGCCTGAATATAACGATGAACCGACGGCAGAAATTCCGAATTGATGCCGTAAAGCAAATAATTGGATTCGACTTTTTCCCATTTCCCGAGATGCGGAATGCTCTCCAAATCATCCGACGAGCAGTTGAATCGATCCGGGATTTTGACCCTCACGCCCATTTGATTTTCCCGCAAGAGATCCTTTGGCGGCCCCATGGCAATGACTTGGCCGCGATCGACCATGCATAACGTGTCTGCGTGTTCTTCCGCTTCGTTCATGTCATGGGTCGTCAAGAAGATCGTCACCCCTTCCCGCTTCAACTCTTCCAGCATTCTCCAAATATTGAATCTCGCCTGCGGATCAAGTCCGCTTGTCGGTTCATCCAAGATCACAACCTTAGGCCGGCCGATTAAGGCAAGCACAAGCATAAACCGCCGCTTCTGGCCGCCTGATAACTTCCCGAAAAATTGCTTTTCCAAACCGGAAAGCCCGCATGCCTCCATTAAATCTTTATACGGGAACGGGTTGGCATAGAAACTGGAAAAAACCTTCAGCGCCTCTATCAGCTTTTGGCGCGGGATCAATTGGTCTTCCTGCAATTGGACGCCGACTTGTTGATAGACGCGCGCTCTGTCTTTTCTTGGGTCCAATCCCAGGATGCGGACCGTTCCGCGATCGGGAATGCGCAACCCCTCCATGCATTCCACAGCCGTCGTTTTCCCGGCGCCGTTCGGACCGACGAGCACAAAAATTTCACCGGGTTCGACACTAAAGCTGATGTCTTCGACGGCGACCGTTTGACCGTATCTTTTTTGCAGATGTTCCACTTCTATGACCGGCGATTTTACAGATCGTTTCAGGATGGGTTGGTCACCGGCATTCGCCGACAACGAAGGTGGCTGCATCCCCTTTCCTCGCTTTCCCCTCGAATTTTTTAACAAAGGCTTGTTTCCAATTTAGACATGCCCATCTTTTCTTCCTGCAAACGATTTCTTTTTCATGGAAAGCAACACACAAAAATCTTGGATTTTTATCGTGCAAATCCAAGCGGCGCGGTGGCCTTCAGCCAACCCAACGTTTCTCTATTCCCTTGAAAAAATCCCTCAAATATTTAGCTTATGGATCCATTTCTCGATTCGTCTATGAAAATTGTATCAATTGTTGCGATATAGGTATATTAGGTACAAAGTATTATTTTTTAATTTTTAAAAAATAATTCGGATCAGTGACGACTAAAATGGCGAAAGGGCGTTGCCGGCTGTCAAACCGCCATCCCGCCCGCATCGCACGCTTGCGATGCATCCTCTTCCCGGCCTTCCATCTTCCATCGCTCTTTTTAGCGTTTCGTGCCAAAACTCCGTCCAATAACCCGCTTTTTCCCAGGATTTAACTATAAAATAGGGATTTCTGACTGTTTTTGGATGAGAAAAAGGAATCCGCAAGGGTAAAGAGAATTCAAAAGTTAGCATCTTGGATTGGCTTATCAAAAGATGATGGGTAGAAAGGAGGGAGAAGGAATGAACACAGCTTATGTCGCTCCATTCGTCGACCTTCAAAGCGATGACAACGTGGAGGATGCCGTCGTCTGGTACGTGGTGGCGATCTTCGTCTTGCTCGCTTTGGGTGCGACCATTCTTCTTGGTGCAATGGCTTGGTGTTTCATTCACGCCAAACATTCGCTCTATGCCGTCGTCAGTCTGAATCCGTGGACCTTTAAAGTAGGCTGTAACTAGTGCAATTCGTTTGAGGCATAAGGGTGTTCATCACTCTTATGCTGCCCAATACGGTTCATGAGTCGAACCGTTCTATTACGAGCGACGGAGGCGGTTGCATCCCATCTCGCGGTGACATGCCTATCGGGGGGTTGAACTTAGATGGATCCTCTTCTGCAAGTCGATCGGATAATCAAGTTTTACGGAAAAACGAAAGCGGTGAACGGCATCTCCTTTCATGTTCAAAAAGGAGAAATATATGGCCTGATCGGTCCCAACGGCTCCGGGAAAACGACAACGATGAACTTGATCACCAATTTAATCACACCGACCGACGGGGACATTCGCATCAAAGGTTTATCACGGGATGATCTCCTTGCCAGAAAAAGCTTGGGATACATCCCCGATGAACTATTGTTGCCCGAAACGCTGACCGGTAAGGAATATTTAACGTTTGTAATGAAAATGTACGAGGTCGAGGCCTATGATTTTATGTGGGATCTCGCCCGCTTGTTTCGGATCGATAAAGTGCTGGACCAACTGATCGGCAGCTATTCGCACGGCATGAAAAAAAAGATCCAGTTTATGGCTGCGCTCATGCATAAACCCGAACTGATCATTTTGGACGAACCATTTAGAGGGCTTGACCCGGAAACCGTCATCATGTTGAAGGATATGATCCTCCAACTCAAAGAAACGCGCGGACTTTTAATTGCAACGCATGATCTGCTGATGGCGACGGCCTTATGCAGCAAGGTCGGCATTCTTTCCAACGGCGTCATAGTCGCGGAAGGCACGGTCGATCAACTACTGCGTAGCTATCGGGCCGTGACGTTGGAAGACGTCTTTTTGCAAGCCACCGGATTGGGAAGAGGGGGCACCCAATTTGAAAAAGTCATGGCAAATTTCTAAGGTCATTATCTGGACATGGAAAAATCATTATAAATCACTATCGGAACGGCAGCCGCTTCTCAAGTTCATCCTCCCCGTGATTGCGTGTCTTCTCTTTGTCCTGATTATTATTTTAAGCCATTCGGCCGTCCATTCTTTCACGCAGGCCGCCGGCATGAACAATACCATTCTCACCAAAGTCATCTTGCTCGTCCTCTTCGCCAATGCGTCATTGTTTACCACAGTGATATTTACTTTTTTCCTCATCATGTCGCCGGAGCGCACCGCTGTTGAATTGTCTTTATATTGGTTTCCCGTCAAGACCCATCAGCGCAAGTTAGGTTTTTATTTGCCGCTCATCATTGCTGTATTATTGATCGATCTGATCATTTTTCTGCCCATCCTCGTCACTTTTTCAACGGGCGTCGGGTTTTCGGCCGGTTTGACGGCCCTCGTCACCGCTTGTTTTATCTTGCAAATATTGACCGTCGAATGGGGGACGTTATTCTTTGTTGAATGTTTTACTTTTCTCTACCGCTTCTTACGGATCGGCGGAATGACGAATAAACTTTTAAGCATATCTTCGTCCGGGTTTATCTTCCTTTTTCTGTTTCTATCTTTTGCTAATCTAAATAAAATTTATGAGTTGGTCGACCACGTTTCCTTCAATCCGCTGAATTTTGCGCTCATTCATCTGGGTTACGCTTTGCCGGCTTTCCAGCTGCAACATCAACCCTTCCAAATCGTTTGGTGCNCCCTCCTGCCGCTCGTCAGTTTCGCCTGCTTCATGTTCAGCGCGATGATCCCCCGAAACTTGTCGGAGCAAAGAGGCGTTGCCCTTTTTAAAACGTTGCCTTTTGTCAACAACAAGTTCTTCAACATTATGATCAAAGAATGGAAAGACATGATCCGCCATCCCGATATTTTTATGATGCTCATCATCTATTTAGCGCTTGTGATCTTTGTCGGCCTTAAAATGCATTTACACGCTTACCTGTCTATGGCAACATTATTTCTTTGGGTTTTGATCGGCATTTTAAGCTACAGCTCTTTTGGGCGCGATGAAAAGATAAGATGGATGGTTTATGCGTACCCGTATTCCAGGAAAACTTGGATCATGGCAAAATTAGCCGCCAATATCGCGTTTAACCTTGTCGTCGGCATCCTGTTCGTCGCGCTGCTTCTCATTTTGCAAGACGGGCCGGCACAGTTGGCATTCGTTTACCTTCCCGTCGGAATGCTCGTCACTTGCGTATGTTTTCTCGCCGGGATCCTATTACCGTACTCACAAGACCATCCCTATTCGACGGCGTTTTCTTCCATTATTGTTTGCCTTGTCGGATTGCCGCTGTTGCTCGTCAGCGCCCGTGTTCTGTCTAAATTGCAGGATAATGCCTTCTATCTCGTTTTAAGCTTATCGACCCTTCTCGTAATCGCTTTAACCTCTCTCGTGGAAGGATGGAGGCATGCCCATGATCGCCAATAACAGCATCCCTTATTTTCCCAAAGCCGTTCGGATCGTGCCCGGCGCTGTCCAAGACGTCGCTTTGAACCAACACTATCCTATGAATCAGACCGCGGAAATCTTTTTAAAAAAAATCGATGGCCAAAAAAATATCGCGACCATATTGGATGAACTCCAAAAGGCTTTCCCGAACGTGAAAACCGACATGTTGACGCGTGATTTTTACCGATTATTAGAAAATCTCGTGAACCATTATCTGATTTGCTTTAAAACGCCTATAAAAGATCAAGCGCTGATCCTCTTCAGCCTCTTTTGGATTCGGAGCGGTTTCCGTTTTTTCACTGGAAAGCGATATACCATTAACGGCGTCCATTTTTTTACAATTTTTGTCCATCTGTTCGCAATTATTCTCAAAAGGTTGTGCATCGTCCTATTTCCCCTGAACACAATGGTCTTGCTCTTCGCTTTATATCTTGGACAACCGGAAATTCTGATTCCGATAGGTCTCTTTGATGCCCTGATTTTCGGCGTTTTTTTAAGCATCGCCATCCATGAATCCGGGCATCTTTATGCCTTAAGAAGAATAACGAAAAATCCGCACATGGGTTGTTTGGTCACCAGCAACCTGTCTTATAAAATCAGGCGCCCGGCTTGGGAAAATGAGGCCTTCATCTCGTTGTGCGGCCCGCTGGTCACGACGTTTTTGGGCATTTCCGGCATCTGGTTGGATATTTTGATTCATCAACCTCTCGTCCATTTGCTCATTCTGTGGATGGCCATCATCTTTATTTTTCATTCCATCAATCTTTGGCCCGTGCTGCCCGATGGAAAACATCTCTTTCGCCATCTTTTCGCTTCGGAACGTTAAACAGAGCGTTCACCTCTTTTGTGAAGCGTAAAGAGGTCATGGCAAGGCCGGACAATGCCAACCATCAAGGGATATACTTTTGCCATTGAATTTTTTGCGGCTTGTCCGAAGCGCAACTTTTCGGAACGGGACCAGCAAAGGGGTTGAACTAGAAACTTCAACTCGATAAGCAAGCCGGGGAACAGCGATCCCCATTGAAGCAAGGCGTATAATGCCTATCGGATCCTGAGCCTTTGAAATCAATGGAAAGGAGATGGTTCAATGAACAAGACATGGATCAGCATCTTTATATGGTCGATTCTTTTGGCACTCTTTTTAGTGACCGTTTTCTTCGGCGGGCTGACGTTATATGCGCTGTTTACGTACCATTCTTATGACATCGGCGGGGNGTACAGCATCACCGTTCATAAAAAGAACCCGTCGTTTGATCTGACCGTCAGCAGCGGATTCTTGTGCGTTTTTCTGATCACGGTCCTTTTCTTCATTTTAGTCTTCAGTCTCGCCCAGCTCCTGCGTACCCGCCGTAACGACAGCAAAACGGGCAGTTGAGCGATGCATCTCCGTGCGCGTTTGGAATGAGGGTGGCCGGCTTAGACGAACCGGCGGTTTGCCATTCACTCGGCGCAAGAGAGTGCTAAACCCATGACAGCGGCAAAAACCGTTTCTTGTCAGGGGCACCTTACCCAAGTACTTTTGTCTTGGGGCGTCTTATACATTCCACTTGGTCTCCGGGCATTCTCCCGATTCCGGTCCATGGCGGACGCCTTTGTCTCCGGCGAACGGCTGGCGCCCAGCGCCTCCCCTTCATAACATTCACCTTTCGGCACCACATCGATGCCGGGCGCACACAAAGATGAAACCGGATCGGGCCCTCGATCCGGTTTCGTTTTTTCCTATTTATTTTCCTTCGACAACTGCAAGGCTTTTTTCATTTCCTTCAAAAGATTGGAGCGGCCGTACATCAGGACGCCGCCTTTGTAGACGCGTGCCCCGAAAACCGCGAGGATGACGATGCTCGCGATCAAAAGACCGATGGACAGCAGCGTCTGCCACAACGGGAGATCCAACATCCCAACCCTTAAAAACATGAGCATCGGCGTAAAGAAAGGGATAAAGGAAGTCACCGTAACAAAGGGCGCTTCCGGATTGTTTAAACCGAATATGGCCAGCATAAATGCCAGAACGATGAGAAAGGTCAACGGGCTGATCATCTGATTGACGTCTTCAATCCTGCTGGTCAATGAACCGAGAAAGGCTGCGATCGTGGCATATAGCAGGAAACCGAGAATGAAGAAAAGAAGCCCGTAAAGCATGATGACAAAAGATGAATCGCCAAAACCGAAAAAGTCGAAAAAGCCGCCCGACATCTTTTCCAAATTGCTTTTGATGGCGTAATAACCGAACCCGAAAATGATGATGAGTTGGGTGAGGCCGACAAAGACGACACCGGCAATATTCGCAAACATATGGGTGACGGGCGAAACGCTAGAGATTAAAATTTCCATGACCCGCGACGATTTCTCCGTTGCGACTTCGGTGGCGATCATCGTCGCGTACATGATGACCGCGAAATAGATGATGATTAAGAGGGCGTAAACCAGTCCCCTCGCCTGGCTCAATTCTTTTTCGCTTTTCGCTTGTTTTTCAACGGCCACATGGTGAAAATCGACCGGGGCATTTAATTGAGCCAACTGTTCCTGTGACAAATTCAGATGCTGCGCGGCTTGTTGCGACCTGATTCGTTGGAGCACCGACTGCAGTTGGTCCGCCAACGATTGGTCGGTCAGCGATTTCGTTTTGAAAACGGCTTTCGGCAACCCGTTCGCGCCGAAGGATAAAATTAAATACCCGTCCACATCGCCGTTTAGCACTTGTTTCCTTAATTTTTCTTCATTCGCTGCTCTTTGGACGATCGTAACATGTTTATCCGTTTTCTCCATCATTTGCGTAAAGGGTTGCGCGAGTTGTTTCGTTTGATCGACAAGGACGATTGTCTTTTCATCGCTTCCGTTAAATTTTTTGATGAGATTCGGCAATTCGGTCATCAATAAAATGAGGGCCAAGGTAATGACCGTCGTGATGAGAAATTGCCTGGATTTGATTTTCGTTAAATATGTATGGGAAAAGACGATCCAAAAATTATTCATGTTCCGCACCGACCTTTTCTATGAAAATATCATTTAACGTCGGTTCATCCAGAACAAATTTCCGGACAAATCCTTTGTTTACGACCGATTGCAAGATTTTTTCCGCGACGGTTTCGCTTTCGATTTGCAGCTCGATGCCTTCGGCTGTCAATTTGGATCGGGTCACCCCGGGGTGACTGGCCAGAAAACTTAAATCGAAATCCGCGTGAATGATTAAATTTTTTTTGCCGAAAGACCGCTTGATCTCTTTTAAAGATCCTTGAACGACGGGATTGCCTTTATGCAAGATGCACAGATTTTCGCAGAGCTCTTCCACGTGTTCCATGCGGTGGCTGGAAAAAACGATGGAGGTGCCTTCATTTTTGAGATCGATGACGGCTTTTTTGAGCATTTCCACGTTGACAGGGTCCAGTCCGCTGAACGGTTCATCCAAAATGAGCAATTTCGGTTTATGGATGACGGCGGCGATGAATTGGATCTTTTGTTGATTCCCTTTGGACAGTTCCTCCACCTTTTTATGTTTATATTCGGCAATTTTAAACCTATCAAGCCAGATGTCCAGCTGTTTCAACGCATCTTTCGGCTGCATTTTCCTCAGCCGGGCAAGATAAACGATTTGTTCGCTCACCTTCAATTTCGGGTAGAGGCCTCTTTCTTCGGGCAAATAACCGATGTCGGGGCTCATGGAATGGTCGATTCTCTGTCCGTGCCACGTGATCGTGCCTTCATCCGCCCGCAGGATGCCGAGGATCATCCTGAACGTCGTCGTTTTACCGGCACCGTTCGCCCCGAGAAGCCCGAACATTTGTTTTTCGGGTATGGAAAGCGTCAAATGGTTGACCGCCGTATGGTTCCCGAATTTTTTCGTGACATTTTCCAATTTCAATACCATTTCGTCTACCTCCCTATGGTTCCTACGAATGAATGTTTTTGATGGTTTCAAGATGTTAAAAAGGGATAGGATTTCGCAACATTCATTACATGTTGTGTGCACCGTAAAGGATATAGGGATCCGTTGTGCTCGGACATGTTCACCTACTTTACGGCGAAGGAACGGTGAAGCAGGAAAGTCGTAAGTGATGTTTCAGACGGGATGGACGGATGGCATCGGGCGAGGCTACATTTTGTGTAGAGCGTGCAAAGATTTGTTTCTGTGAAATCCTGACGAAGTGGTAATATAAAAACAAAAGCCCATGCGGCCCATGCTCAATTTTTGTCGTCGACCCTGAGTAGCGTCAAAAACCCTAGGTATCGACGACGATTGGTGATGTCACTATTTCTTGCCGTGACGCGGCTTTTTTGTAAAACGAAAAAATTTTGTTTTGAAAAGAAGGATTCACGCGCCCGATGAAGAATGTTGATATATCGGCAGTTTTTTGGGTTTTGATCTTACCTATAAGGAATTGAAACTGTCCTTTCCGGTATAGTTGAGAACTTGCATTTTTACGTTTTGATCTTACCTATAAGGAATTGAAACCGCCTTCCGTTGCCTCTTCAAGGCCTTCGCCAAATCCGTTTTGATCTTACCTATAAGGAATTGAAACAATGGATTCGGGGGAAGCAGCAAAGGCGGTGCGACGTTTTGATCTTACCTATAAGGAATTGAAACCTTGATCTTTGTGTCAAATATGGAAATATAAAAGATATGTTTTGATCTTACCTATAAGGAATTGAAACCCGAACCAAAGACGGAAGAAGAGAGAAAATGGACAAAGTTTTGATCTTACCTATAAGGAATTGAAACAAGAGGAGCTCAATCAATACAAAGATCGAGACATCACGTTTTGATCTTACCTATAAGGAATTGAAACTCGGCACCGGTGCTATTTTTGGCACCCGTGCCATATTCGTTTTGATCTTACCTATAAGGAATTGAAACGTCATCGCCTTCCTCGTGGTCATCAGTCCATTGGCGTGTTTTGATCTTACCTATAAGGAATTGAAACGTCGCATCGTTTTCTCACTAACGCCAACCTTCGGGTTTTGATCTTACCTATAAGGAATTGAAACTCGAGCCCCTTTCGATGATCTATCGCAAAACAAAAAGGTTTTGATCTTACCTATAAGGAATTGAAACTATTCATTCCCAGCGTTTATGAGAGCGCATTTAAAGCCGTTTTGATCTTACCTATAAGGAATTGAAACGACGACATTGGTGCAGAGAAGCTCACGGATTGGGTGCGTTTTGATCTTACCTATAAGGAATTGAAACTTTGGTATTGTGAAAAAGTCGTATCCCTCAATTGATGTTTTGATCTTACCTATGAGGATCGAGGCAAGCCACCGCGACCGGAATATTGAAAAAGCAAGCTCGATTACCCGTTTAGATAAAAAAAATAGACATGATCGCAAACGAAAAGAGACGGTTTGGTCAGCCGTCTCTTTGCATAAATTCTTATAACCGAGAGTCTATTTTTCATCCTAAGTCGTTGGTGAGGCAGTTTGGGTCATCACAAGGTGCTTAATAAAAATTAGAAAAGGGAAAGATATCCATGCGAAAAATGGGGAAACGCTTATTTGTAGCTGCCCTCGTCGTGTTGCTTTTAAGTTCAGGAACCCTTGCTTACCTTTATTTTTTTCACGGTTATCACGGGAAAGATTTGACCGTGATGGATCCGGATCATAAAATCCAAGACGATACCGACGGGGACGGCATTCCCAATCTGAAAGATCCGGATGCGGATGGGGACGGCATTTCGAACGCCCAAGATATTGCGCAAATGGGAAATCAACTCGCAGGTACCCTTTATGATCCTTTAAAGGGCGGGTACGAAAACATCGGCGGCAAGCTTGGATTTATCGTCTGTATCGACGTCCCCCGCATCGCTTACGCCCATGCCGGCATCTATTTGCAAGATCTATTGACGCGCGATTTCAAGGCGCATCCCGAACACTATGACACGCAAAACGGAATGAATACCCCGCAAACTCCGTACTTTTTCAGGCGCGTCCGCAATGTTTATGATTATGCGGAAGGCAACGGTCTATTAATTAAAAAGAGCGCAGCCCCTAAAGTCGGAGATATCGTTTTTTATGGGCGCTACCATGCGACCCTCGTCGTCGGTGTTCATAAAGACGGCACATATGACGAAGTCGAAGCCCATCCTAAATTAATTTTCGTTCAAAAGCACGTCCATAAGAAATGGAAGCCTCACGACGTCGCGAGATTTTTTTAGCGCGTTTTTTGGGGACAGTCCCCCAGCACTTTAAAGCGCCAAAGCAGGAATACCAGTTATATTTAAATGCTTTAAAGCTCTTAGTGTTGCCTTTCTGGATTTGAAAAGCGGCAAAGATCATGCGGAACACGTTCTCAAGCCTTTCACTAGGGATTTGTATTTAAACGCATCGGTATCATCGCCTAAAAATTTTAATGCCGCTGCCTGTTTTAAAACCGAAAATAATTTTCCGATAGGATGTTGGATTGATGAATTTTAAAAAGAGGGATTATGTCATATTGTTCTTTTTATCGGCCATAATTTATGGCATCAATTTGATCGGGCCATTGACCATCGGAAAAATAAGTAAGGTTCTTTTAACCTCCATTATCACTTCTTTATTTCTCGGAACCATCACAAACATCATACGGTCATTCATTAACATTGCCGCCAAGAAATAAAAAGGGGACAGTCCCCCAATGCTTTAAAGTGTTAAAGCAAAATAACCCTTGAAAATCAAGGGTTATAGTTCTTTAGGGTTACGTCAAGCTTCATACAAACGCACTAAATTATGGGGACTGTCCCCTTTACAGAGGAATTCGGGCCCGATATTGTTCGACCAAACGCTTGTTGTGCGTGTCGGCGCCTTCGATGTTGCCGCTTAAAAAGATGGGCGGTTCGCTGCCGCTTTCGGCGAGAAGCGCAATGGTTTCGGCAAAAATGCCGTTTAAGATGGCGGCACCGGTCACCGTCGATGACGGCGCGAACGGGACGGCGACTTTCGGATGGCTGAGGACGGCATCCCCCACGGGTGCGTGGTTATCGATGACGAGGTCGACCACCTCATAAAGGCGTTTGCCGCTGACATGTCGCGACGGTTGGCTTTGCGAGTATTCAAGCGACGTCACGCCGATCACAAAAGCGCCTTGCGCTTTGGCATACAGCGCCACGTCAACGGGCACGGGATTGCGACCGGATGTCGAAAGGACAAACACCACGTCTTCTTTTTTAAACTCATAATCTTGCAAAAAGGTCGAAGCGTAACCATTTTCCCGTTCCAATTCCGATGAACGGACAGCCCCTTCATGAAGCATGAGCGGTTCTATCAAAATCGGCTTCACCGGGACGAGTCCGCCGGCCCGGTAAAAAACTTCTTCAGTCAAAATGTGTGAATGGCCGCAGCCGAACAATTGGACGATACCGCCTTTTTGCAAACCTTCAGTGACTTTACGAGCCGCTTGCCTCAGACGATCGCCTTCTTCTTTTTCAATCAACGTTAGGAGTTCATTGATTTTGTTAAAGTATGCGGTCAGCATGTTTCACACCACCTGATTCACGATGTTTTGGACGATGTCCGGACGTGTACGGCCGGTTTCCTTATCCATGGCCGCTCCAAAAATGTGCGGCATGATCCACTGTATGCCGGTGTTCTTTAATGCTTGGTACAACGGCTCCACGTGGTCGGCCGCAATCCCGCCGGCCGGCTCAATGCCTTTAACGCCGGCTTTGGCTAAGGCCGATGTCAGCGCGACGAGCTCCTCGAGATGTTGCAAACCGTTCATCGGCATAAACTTGACGGATTCAATGCCCAATTCGCCCGCCGTCACGGCAAACGTTTCAACAGGAATCTCCGCCCCGTTTGACAGCTTGACCGTTCCCTTCTTGCCGCTTGGTGTAACCAAGGCGTTGACGATCTGTGGTACACCCTTTGCATCCAAAAAACCTTTGGCGTAAACGGCGGTTTTGAAAGGTTGATTCAGGTGGCCGGGATTGGCACGTGCGGCTATATCCAACGCCTTTTTCCACATGGCGATGTTGCCGTTGCCGCCGAGGCCAATGCTCACCACGGGTGCAACTTGTTTCATTTCCTTCACGACGGCCACCGCCTCATCCACCGATTCGAAATCCGCGGCGGCTATGCCAGGCACCACTCGCCCGTTGCCGACACGAACGATGTCTTCGGCATTATCCTTGTCTTTGGCCAGAAAGTTAAAGAAGATGGTACCCGGTTCGGTGATTCGATTGAACATGGTCCTGCTCCTTTCGGAGGATTTCCACCATTTTTGCGACAGCGGCATCGATCACTTTTTGCCCTTTTTCTTTCGTGGCGAGCGTCGCATCCCCGAGCACCGCCGTTTCCGTAAACCACTCCCACGGCGTCGGCGTCATATCCGCTTCTTCCGCGATGTACGGCACGTCGCAAATCGCCTTATCCATATCGACGTATTCTTCGGCCAGATAGAGCATGTAGGACGTCTCCAATTCGCATGCGTGGAAATAAGAAGCATGGGTCGGCGGCGTTTCCCGCACTTCATTGATGACATCCTTCGTTCCGGGGTAAAAAAAGTAATAGATTTTCATGTCTTGGTATTCATCGAAAAGCTTTCGGGCCGCCTCTTTTAAAGCGACGGTGTTGCCAAGGTGGCCGTTGATCATGGCCAAAATGCGAAAGCCCTGAAAATATAAGCTTTTGCCGATATCGACGATCAAACGAATGAGCGTTTCATTGCTGATGTTGATGCTGCCCGGAAAATGGCGAAGGCTCCACACCTGTCCGTAAGCCACAACGGGCAACTGAAGGGCACCGGTCTGTTCGGCCACCCGTTTCGCCAAGCGCTCCGCGAGCAAATTATCCGTTCCCAGCGGAAGATGGGGCCCGTGTGCTTCTATTGCTCCGACCGGGAGCAATGCCGTCCGTTTCGCTTTTTTAACTGCCTCTTTAAAATCAAAAGCGTTGAGATGCTCGTATTGCATCACCATCCTCCTTTCTCTGTTGCTGGTGCGGAGTCTGTTTCGGGGGCTTCACATACCATCCTGTGCGGTTCATTGTTTCGATGGATCAGCCCTTTATCCGGCACTTTCAAAATGAAGGCCCTCGATGGACAACTCGACTCACCTGTTTTATTTTTTAAAAGCGAAGCATCGCGCAGGGTTTTCGACGAAAAATTTGCGGACGAGCCGTTCGCCGTCGAAGCCTTTCCGGTTCGCTTCCTCGATGAACCGCGGCACCCATTTCGCGATGATATATTCCAAGCCCAGGCCGTAGTCATAGTGCTTGTAGTAACTTTTTCTTGCGGTGTCGCCGCTGATCAAAATTTGATCTTCATAGCCTTTTTCGACCAACGCGAGAATGCAAGCGATCCTCGTGCTCTCGGGGGCGTATTTGATCTTGGCGATGCCGTCAAACGACAGAAACGCCCCGGTCTTGGCCACTTGTTCGTGATAATACGGATCCGGATTGCGGTCCATATGTCCGAAACTGACGTAAGAAAGGTCCACGCCTTCCTCTTTTAAAATTTCAATTTGTTCAAGCGCCATCGTTCCGGCTTCCGTGTGGGAATGGATCGGGGCTTTCGTTTCATGATGGGCGCGGGCGACCGCGCGAATCGTTTTTTCCTCAAGCGGCGTAATTCGGTTATACCCCGTTCCGAACTTCACTTGCCCGCCCTTAAATGGCGTGCCTTCCAGTCCTTCCTCCACTTCTTTAATGACAAATTCGGCCAATTGATTGATGGAAGAAGCGTCGATCCATTGACGAAACGTTTCATAGTTTCCAAGCACCGGCTTTAAACGTTCAGGGATTTTCGCGGCCCACAAAAAACTTTTATTGAACCCAGCCGTACCGATGATGCGGATCCCGGTCTCTTCGGCAATCGCTTGGACGTCCTCCACGTGCCGGCCGTAATCAACCGCCGTCGCATCAACAATCGTTTGGCCGCCGTGTTTTTTAAAATCCAGAACATCTTGTTTGGATTTTTCCTTATCATCCAGCAACAAATCGTTTTCGCCGCGCTCTTGCCAGTAGGGCGGCGTGCAGACAAGGTGTTCATGCGAATACGTAAAACCCATGTCTTTCGGATCGATGTCTCCCGTTAAAGTTCGCACGAAACTCATGATGAACATCTCCCGGTGATTCGTAGTTAATGGAAAAACCTTTGACGGTTTGATGTCTTTAAATGAGCAGTCCGTTGCATCGATAAAGCGTCGCCTTGGCGATCCGCCCGGTCGGAGCAAAAAACGTACGGCGGATGCGCACGTCATGTCCGTTTAACGTAGCCAACCGCACGAGAAGCGTTTCTCGACAGCGGGCAAAAGGAATGGAGCTGGACGGAATGACCGCGTTCATAAGCTTTCAGAGCAGAAACCCTTCAGCAGCAAAAAACGTTATGGCAAGCAAAACGATGTCGGCCGTCAAAAGGCAATGAGCGGCTCAAAAAGCTTCGGGAAACGGATGTCTAAAACTCACGAAACTACTGGCAACCATCGACAACCTGCAGCCGCCTTGCCGACCGTCTGAAAACCCTTTTCCTCATAATCCCGGTCACACTCTGCGCAAAGAAAGGGCACACGAAGCGCCCTTTCCGTTTTCAGTTAGGCGGGATTAGAAGAAGAGATTGGCCAAAAGATGGATGACGGGGCCGAGAATGAACATATCGGAATCCGCTGCCCACATCGCCGTATCGGGGATGGTGCTGCCGATCAAGAAATGAACCATGATATATTGGCCCCATGCCACGACGGTCGAGGTGATGAAACCGGCGATCAAAGCGCCGCGCACACCGCCCGTTGCGTTGCCGAAAACCCCGGCGGTCGCCGAGTGGAAGAACAGGACGATCATCGTCGGGATAAAAATGTAACCAACGGTATTGCCGATGATGACCAACCAAATCAAAGCGCCGACAAAGGAGCCGAGAAATCCCAAAATCACCGCGTTGGGCGCAAAGGGAAATACAACCGGGCAGTCCAATGCCGGTTTAGCGCCGGGAACGATTTTTGTCGCAATGCCTTTAAAAGCCGGAACGATTTCCCCAATGAACATTCGGACGCCCATCAACACGATGGCAATGCCGCCCGCAAATTGGAAGGATTGCACGATCGAGTAGACAACGAAGTTTTGGTCGCCCGCTTTTTTGATCAGACTCTCCGCTCCCGGGGTTCCCTTGAAAACGATGACCATCGCGCCGATGAAGAACAAAACGCCCATCGTCAGCGCCGTAATGACGTTGGAATCGCGGAGAAACTCCAGGCCTTTCGGCAGCTTAATTTTTTCGGAATCGTTTTCTTTATTGCCGAAAACCTTACCCGCCAGCGCACCCAATAGAGCGACGGAAGCGGAAGTATGGCCGAGCGCGATATTGTCGTTTCCCATGATTTTTCTCATGAAAGGCTGGGTTAAAGCCGGCTGTATCGTCCAATACAAGCCCATGACAATCGACAGGAACAAAACCAGCTTTCCGAAAGACACATGACCGGCGGCTTGAATGACGATCCCGGCAAAAATGGTGGTCGTCCAAAACATCATGTGTCCCGTCAAATAAATGAACTTCAGCTTCGTGAAACGGGCGAGCAAAACGTTAATGATAAAACCGATGGTCATCGCCAACGTGACAGCGCTGCCATATTGACTGATGAAATGGTCTTGTCCGATAAAATGGCCGAGCGAGCTGTCGTGGAGGTTAAACACTTCTTTCCACATCGGTTCAAAAACGGTTAAGGAATTGACGATGACATTGGCGCCCGAACCGATGATCAAGAAACCGATGACCGCTTTAAACGTCCCGCTGATGACTTGATTGGCCGTCTTCTTTTGGACCAATAAACCGATTAAAACGATAAGTCCCAAGAGAATCGCCGGTGTGCCGAAGAAGTTGTTGGCCAACCACTGAATGATTTGCATGCTCCACACGCTCCTTAAAAGTTATGAGATTACTGGCTCAGATGTTTCTCCAATGCCGTTTTTATTTCTTCTTGATCAAAATAGTTTTCCACCAAAATGATCGTCGCGTCGTGGTCGCCCAAAGACTTGGCCAGTTCACTATTAGTGATGATATAATCGGCCTGCATGCTCGAGGCGCTGGAAACATCCATATGCTCGACGTCCGCTGTGACGCCCAATTCGTTGAGCACGGTCTCCACGTTCATGCGCAAAATCAAACTCGTTCCTTGTCCCAATCCGCACACGCAAAGTATTTTCATCCTATTTCCCTCCCAAAATCGGCAGCATGTCCTGATAGGATTGCACTTTTAACAACATGTCGATATGTTCTTTACGACTGAGCAATTGCATGAGGCGCTTTAACAGCATGAGATGTTCGTCCGATGTTGAGGCGCCCAATGCGAAAACCAACCGTACCGGATCATGTGCGGAATGGCCGAAAACGACGGGTTTTTCTAAACGAATCATCGATATGGCGGCCTCTTTCACCCCATCCTCCGGTCGTGCGTGGGGAATCGCCAAATGCGGCGCCAATACAAAATACGGACCGTTTTTGCGATAAGATTGAATCATGGCATTTATATAAGCCGGCGATACCGCGTCCGCATCGGCCAGAAGCTGGCCGGCTGCCCGGATCGCGTGCTCGGGGCTGTCCGCGTCGACGTTTAAATCGACAAGGTCTCTCTCCAAAAACTTCATCGGTCTCTCCTTCTATCCATGTTTAATGCCAGTCGGCCGCAAAAGGGCCAACAACTCCTGTTCGTTTTGTGACGTAAGCAGAGCTTGAAACCCTTCTTTTCGGCTGAGCAAGCGGGACAATTGCGACAAGGCTTTCAGGTGTCTTTCATCGTCCGTCGCCGCGAGAACGACGATCAGTTGCACCAGATGGTGTTCATCCGGAAACGGAATCGCCTGCCGCAGCTTCAAGACGCTTAACCCCAATTCCCGCACCCCGTCTTCGGGTCTGGCGTGCGGAACCGCTACGCGCGGGGCGATTACCATATACGGTCCCATCGTTTGGACATTTTGCAGCATGGCATCCACATAACGGGCTTCGATCGCTTGTTTAAGGAGAAGCGGCTCAGCCGCTATTCGAATGGCGGCCTCCCAGTTCGCCACGGAATCTTTGATCTGAACCGTATCGCTTGAGAGCAGGTCAGCCAATCCCGGTTTTTCTCGGTGCATGCCCACGATTTCCGGCTGATGCAAATAGCCTTGTAATGCTTGATAAAGCCCCGATCGGTCTGCAATTGTTGCATGCTGTTCGACGATTTCCAGAATCGTCTCGACCGACGGATGGCGCCTTCGGGGCACCTCCGTTTTCAATGCCAACTTCTTTTGCAGTTCCAAAAGCTGGGCCTCAGTTAGAATCGGGCTGACCGTCATGATCGGCACGGACGGATCGCCATCAGCCAATGGTGTGGTCGAAATGATGAAATCGGCCTGATGTTTATATTGGTGATAATTCCTGGTTGTCGCCGTACGGATGATTTCGATGGACGGAAACCATTCCTCCAATTGTTGTTGCAACATCCGCGACGTGCCGACGCCATTGGCGCAAACGACTAATACTTTACTTTTTTTTCGGACCCGTAAACCTTCACGGCGCAGCCAACCTCCAAAGTGCAGGGCCATGAAGGCGATTTCATTTTCCGGCACAGTTTTTTGCACCACCGCTTCGAGATGGTGGATCACCTTTTCCGTTAAATGATAAATTTCCGGATAGTGTTCAATGACTTGCTCAGCAACGGGATTGATCATTTGAATATCATAGATTAAGCGGTAATACGCTGATTTTAAATGGATCAGCATGTTGCGTTCCATTTGTTCCCGATCTTGGAATTGGACGAGCGCCAACTTCTCAAAATCATCAATCATTTTTTTAATGATCACGGCCAACTTTTTGATATCGCGGCTGTCGGTTTCTTGCACGCGAAGATCGTTGACCCTGGCACCCAAAAAATGGGTAGCTAAGTAGTAAATCTCATCATCGGGAATGTCCAGTCGGTAGACATGGGCCAAGTGCTCCATTAATCTTTGTGCCAATGCTTTTTCCGGCGTATCGCTCAGAACATCCTTTTCGATCGGATCGAAGCGCACCACCCGATCCAACTGAATGCGGCGAAGGATAAAGATCAGACGAATGGCCAGCTGACGATGGACATCATCGGTGTATTCCAACTCAAATTGGGTTTCACATCGTTGAATGAAGTGCACTAGGTCGTCAAAAACACGCGGATGAAGGGACGGAAACACCATGACGCCTTCGTGACGAAACAGCTTTTGCTTGTTCATTTCTAAAACGGACCAAGCATGTTCGGGGAAAATCACCGATAAATAATAGACCATCGCCTTCCGACAGCTTTTCTCGTCGCCCTCAATGAGGTAGCCTTTCCTCCGATCAGACAGCAAAGCCACCTGAAATCCGTCAAGACGGTTTTTTAAAATTTTAATATCCTCAATGATCGTATTGCGGCTGACCCGGAAAAGTTGGGCGAGATCATCTATGAAGACGGGACGGTCCGTCGTCATTAAATGCAAAATGATCCAAGCTTGTCTTTCCTTCGTCGTATACTCGTAATCCCGCTCATTGAGGGTCTTGATGTCTTCCTGGATTTTTCGCTTCTCTTTTTCCTCCAAATAAACACCGGCGTTGCGAATTTTTTTCAGCGGCGAATAACCCCGTTCTTTCAGCCAGTCGTCAATTTTATCGAGATCGTAGTAAATGGTCCGGCGCGACACCCGGAAAGTTTCCGTTAAAAACGGAATGGTCACATACCCGTCCGCATGCACAAGGTGATTCAAAATGGAACAACTGCGCTGATCCAGTGCCATCGGGTGATGCCTCCCTTGCCTACCCCTCTATCCGGTGCTCACTTTTAATTTAAAGCAAGAGAATTGCAAATTATAGACCAAATGTCCCACATTATATTGCGCAAAGATTGGGGGACTGTCCCCCAATGCTTTAAAGTGTTAAAGCAAGAAAACCCTTGAAAATCAAGGGTTATAGTACATTTGTTGTATGAAAAATTTAATACGTATGGATTAAAATTCGGGGACTGTCCCCCATACGATTTGTTTTTTTAATTCCTGGACCTTTTCGGGATTGACGTAACCGGTGAGCGGTTCGGCGGCGTTGGCGGCTCCGCAGGCCGCAGCAAGCGTCAGCGCCTCTTCGATGGTGTCTCCGTTGACAAGGCCGACGGCGAGGCCGGCGACAAAAGCATCGCCGGAGCCGACCGCGCTGACGGTTTGGACTTTCGCCGCAGTCATTCTATAATGCCGGCCTTCAAGCGAGATGAAGGCGCCCCGTTCCCCGTCTGAGACAACGATGAGCGGAACGGCATACGTTTCATAAAAATGATCGAGCGCCCGCCAAATCTCGCGTTCGGTCGTGATCGAACGCCCGAGGATTTGCTCAAGTTCCTGACGATTCGGCTTGATCATATACGGGCGCTCGGCCAGGCCGTCCATTAAAGCCGAGCCGCTCGTATCCAATAACACTTTGATTCCTCTCTGAGAGGCATCGCGGATGATCCACCGGTACAGCTCTGACGAGACACCCCGGGGGAGCGAACCGCTGACGACGACAACTCCTCCCGCCGCGAGGATTTCGGCCAGGCGATGCCGAAAGGCCTCCACTTCCGCGAGCTGAATGACCGGGCCTTTTTCCAAGACTTCGGTTTGGGTGCCGTTGGCATCGATGAAGGCAAGGCATACCCGCGTTTCGCCTGCAATCTCCACAAATCGGTCGTCTATTCCCAATTTCGCAAGCTCTTCACGAATCCACCGGCCGTTATTCCCGCCGAGAAATCCTGTCGCAACGACTTCCGCGCCCAAAAGGCGGGCCACTCGTGAAACATTCAACCCCTTGCCGCCGGCCGTGCGGAGCGGAGCGTCGGTGCGATTGGACGCCCCGATCCGGAGGGCGTCCAATCGATACATCGTATCAATCGCGGGATTCAAGGTCACGGTCACGAGGCGCCGGCACTTCTCTTCAGCGTTCCAGCAATGGGCAGAAAACAGGTCATCCTTCATCAAAGTCGCTTCACATCCCGTCACCTCATTTTTACACGTTGGCATGATTCCGCCGTTCATTAACCTTTTTTGCACTCTTGTTTCTCGAGGTTTCTTGCAGCCGCCCGGATCCGGCGCGTAAATCCAGGCGCGACCCTTCTCAAGCCATTCACGAGTCCCATAATAGGTACAATCCGCCGATTTTGCTCCACTTTCGAATCATCCAAATCTAGGCGATCCATCATCTGGCCTTTTGGCAATCGCGCACACCTCAGCGGCTGCTTTGAGTGCCTTTACCCGTAAGACGAACCAACTTAATAAACGGTGGCTCCGCCTTGCCGTGAGCGATCAAGGCCGTCCATTTACGCTTTTCCGTGGCTTCCGCACATCTTGATTTTTTCAATGACGACTTTTTTCATGGCTTCTTTGCCGGGCGTCAAATATTTGCGGGGGTCGTTTGCGTCCGGATGTTCGGTGAAATATTGTTTGACCGCGTCGGCGAAAGGAATTTTCAAATCGGTCGCGATGTTCACTTTGCATATGCCGCGCCGGATCGTCTCCTGAACGATCGGCGACGGCACGTCCGAAGCACCGTGCAAAACGAGCGGAACGCTGACTTCTTGACGGATGGCTGACAGGCGCTCGAGATCGATTTTCGGCTCGCCTTTATAAAGACCGTGCGCGGTGCCGATCGCCACCGCGAGCGAATCGATGCCCGTGCGCGCCACGAATTCCTTGGCTTGTTTCGGATTGGTGTACCTCGCGTCTTTTTCATCGACGATGAGGTCGTCCTCAACACCGCCCAACCGGCCGAGCTCGGCTTCGACGGAAGCGCCGAGGCGGTGGGCATAGTCGACGACCTCTTTGACGATTCGCACGTTTTCTTCAAAAGGTTCATGCGAAGCGTCAATCATGCACGACCGGACACCCATGTCCAAATAGGTTTTGATCGCTTCAAAAGATTCAAAGTGGTCAAGATGAAGCGCGATCGGTATATCGTGTTTGCGCGCCGCCGTTTCCACAATGGCGACGAGATAATCCCCGCCCGCGTATTCAAACGTGCCCGGGGTGCCCGCCAGAATCACCGGCGAGCGCCATTCCGCCGCCGTTTCGACGACGACTTGAACCGTTTCCAGGTTATGAATGTTGAAGGCCGGCACTGCGTAATGTTCTTTTTGAGCTTTGATTAACATCTCACGCGTATTGACGATATGAGAAGAATTTTCGCTATGCATCATAAAGCCTCCCGATTGCGTAAATGAAGGTTTGCCTTCACAAACCGGTCGAACAGTCATTGCTCCCACAATCCGGCTGAATGAAATCCATGTTTATCCGCACGCTCGCCCGCCGAATAAAAGGCGTTTTGCCGCGCCCCTCTATTCCATGATGAAAAGGTTCCTCAACGAAGGAACCTTTTCCATCAGATGCCGTCGGTTTCCACGGCTTCCGTTTCCACGGTTTTCCTTTTTTCGAAGACGCCCGTGGCGTTTTGGCTGACGGAAACGACCCGCCGCGCCAAAGAGGCGAGATCTTCCGTTTCTTTTGTAAAAATGGCGTCGAGCAAGGCGCCGACGTTGCAGCCGGCAACGACTTCGATGCGCTCATTGTCATAGGCCAGCGACGCCGCGGTTTTAAACGGCGTACCGCCGATCAAATCGCAGAAGAAGAGAATGTCGTTTCCGTCATTTTCTTCTAGAATGCGCTCAAACTTTTGTTTAAGATCCAGATCGGATTCTCCCGCGATGAAGTCGACAAAGTAGAGATCTTGGTTATCGCCGGCGAGAAGCTCCACTGTACTTTTAATCCCCGTTGCGAACTGGCCGTGTCCGGTCACCACAATCTTTTTCACTTACAACACTCCCAAGAACGAAAGAATGATCGCCATCACAAAGGTGACAAGAATCAGAATGACGGGACTGACATTTTTCTTCTTCAAGAAATAGTACATCAAGAACGTATAGCCCAACGGCAGAATGTTCGGGAAGATGTGATCAAAGAAATCTTTTTGCAACGAGATGCTATGGCCGGGGCTGATTTTAAACGACGCGAGCACGTTGATGTGCACATAAGTCGCGATCAAACCGCCAATGACCGTCACGCCGAGAATGGAAGCGGCCTTCGAAATGACTTCCGAATTGTCCTTGATCTTGGCGATCGCCCGAACGCCCAGGGAATAACCCGTGTGCGCCCAAAAGATTCTCATCAGGAAGATGGCCAAATAGACAAGGAAGAAAATGATCGGACCTAAAATGTTGCCGTCTTTACAGAACGAAGCCGTGATGCCCGCCACGATGGGCAAAATCGTAAACCAGAAAATCGCATCCCCGATGCCGGCCAAGGGGCCGAACAAGGCGACTTTCAAGCCGTTAATGGTGTTCCGTTTTTCTTTGCTTTCCTCCAGCGACAAAATGAGGCCCATAAGGAAAGGCACGAGCGGCGGGCTGGTGTTAATAAACTCCAGATGATCCTTCATCGCTTCGGATAAGCCTTTTTTGTCGTCCTTATAGATTTTCTTCAAGAACGGCAGCATGGCGTACAGCCAACCGCCGGCCTGCATGCGTTCATAGTTGAAACTCGCTTGGAGGAGTACGGAACGCAGCCCCAATTTCGTGATATCGCGCTTCGTCAATACTTTTTGATTCTCTCTGGTCTCCGTTGCATTAGATGCCATCTTCATAGCCTCCTCCCACATTTCCGCTTTCCGCGACTCTCTTTTCCAGCTCAGCTTTTTCTTTGTCGTTATAGAATTGATAGATCGCCGCAGCCGCGCCGATGACCGCTACAGGCAGCAAATTGCCGAATTTGATAAAGCTTGCCGCGAGAAAACCGATCATCAAGTAGGGCAGATATTTGCCTTTCAACATGACTTTCATTAACAAACCGAAACCGACCGCCGGCAAAATGCCCCCGGCGATTTCGAAACCGTGGCTGAGCCATTTGGGCATCGCGTTGACCAAATCCTTCATCGGTTCTTGCGCGACATAAGCGCTCAAGAAAACGACGACGCCGTAGGTCAAGGCGACGATCACCATCGGCAGGATGGTAATGCGCGCAAAGCCTTTCGTGTCCGCTTCTTCCGCATACTTGTCCGCTTTTTGCATGAATACGGAGAAGATAGAATAATAGAATAAGATGATGTATTGCATGAGAAAACTGAACGGTAAGGCCAAACCGATCGCGGTCGACGGATTGCTCCCCGTCGTATGAGCGAGAACGACCGTCATGACGCCGGCCAAAATCGGGTTCGGCGGTTGTGTGCCGCCCGCGGGCGTCAAACCGGCAAAGGCGAGCTCCGTTAAACCGCCGGCGACCACGCCGAGCGTCGTGTCGCCCAGAGCCATGCCGGTTAAGGTACAGACGATCATCGGCCGGAAAATGTACAAGCCTTCCAACCAAAAATCAAAACCTGCAATGATGGCAATAACCGCAAGAATAATGCCTTGTGTCAACGTAATGTCCATCATCATCACTTCCTATTCAATGTAATGTTTGGGATCGCCCGGTGTATCTTGAATAAATACATTAATGCCTTTCAATTGAATGTAGCGCAAATCTTCCAAATCTTTGTCGTCGACATACACTTTTTTCGTGATCGGTCTTTTGCCTTGAGAAAAGTGCATGTTTCCGACGTTGACATCCTTGATCGGCACGCCACCGTCGACCAGTTGGCGGACGACTTCAGGCGTCCGGCAGACGATAAAGATTTTTTGATGCGGCGCCGCTTTATGGATGATGTCGATCGTTTTTTGCACGGTAAAGAAGCGGATGCCGGCTCCGGATGATTTCGCCGTCGCTTCCATCAGCTGTTGTTGAAGCGGATCGTTTGCCGTTTCATCATCAACGACGACCAACAAATTGGCGCCGAGCGATGTCGTCCAGGTCACCCCCACTTGTCCGTGAACCAGCCTGTTGTCAATGCGTGTGAGCAAAATGTTTGGTGTCCCCATGTTTGATTTCTCCTCCTGGTTGCCTTATTGATAATTTTCTTTAAATAGAAGACACACGAATACCATAATGGCGGATTCCGATGATATCGCCAATGAGCCATCAAAACCGGGCGGCCGCCTCGTTGTCCGCAAAGACGTGCAAGTTCGGATGGAGCTGCAGCACCGATGCGGGGACGGACTCCGTAATCGGCCCTGTTAAGCTTTCTCTTAATATATCGGCCTTATGACTCCCGTTGGCAATTAAGACGATGTGTTGCGCATGCATGATGGTTTTAATGCCGAGGGTCACGGCCTTGTCGGGCACGCGATCGTATCCGCCGAATTCTTCACTGTGCTGATGTTTTGAGGCCGGTGCGATCTCGACAATATGGGTGAGCGTGGCAAATGCGGTACCGGGTTCATTAAAGGCGATATGCCCGTTTTCCCCCAGCCCCAAGAGAATCGTGTCGAATCCGCCATTCCGCTCAATGTCTTGATCGAACCCGTCGGCATTTTCTTCATGCAACCAATGAATGTTGCCATCATCAATCTGCGCGATTCGGTAAAAGCGATCGTTTAAATATCGGGTGCACGTTCCTGCTCGCGTGCGGTCAACCCCGCAATACTCGTCGATGTTGTAGAAATGGACATGGCCGATGTCTGCGCCCCCGGACAATTTTTCAACCAACCGCTCGTACAAGCCGGCCGGCGTTTTCCCGGTGGCCAGACCGATGTTGACCCGTCCAGTCGTTTGCGTCATGCGGCCGTAGAGGAAAGAAGCAGCGGCTTCGCTCATCTCCTCATAGGTCCGCGTCACGGTCACTTTCACTTTCATCACCTGCTTTTCGTGCGATGTTCAAACGGATAAAGCGTCACGCCTTTGACGACGCGGTTCACTGTTCCATCCGGACGCGGATTGTCGGGATGAATGCCGAGCTTCATCGAAGAAAACATTGCATACAGCTGGCCGTATAAAAGGTAATCCAACGCGATAAAGCTGTCCGGCAGGTCGAAATCGCCATCCTCGGCAACGGTCAGTACCCTGTCGCTTTCGCCGGTCAGCGCTTCATCTTTTCCATACGTCACGGCCACAACGACATGGCGGCCTTCATCACCCTTCAACTCTTTTAAAAGATCGCGTTCATACTTGCGCGTATACGGATCGTTGGACAGGAAAACGAACACCAACGTGTCGTCATTGACGATCGACTTCGGGCCATGGCGAAAGCCCAATACCGATTCCGACAAGGTCGGGATGATCCCTGACGTCAACTCCAGATTTTTCAAAGCGGTTTCTTTCGCCAGCCCCTTCAACACCGAAGAGCCGAGATAGACGACGCGCCCTTTCCCCAATCGCACGAGTTCTTGAACGCTTGGATATTGTTCGTTCAAAATCCCTTTGGCCTGTTCAATGACCGGACGCAGTTGGGCTTTGGAAGCGTCCAGATTGTCCAAGTCGAAAAGCAGCAGCGCCGTTATGTACATGCAGCTGAAGGAGCTGGTCATCGCAAAGCCTTGGTCGTTGGAAGCCTCCGGCATGTAAAGGACCAACCCGTTTTCACACGCCTCCGCTTTTTTCGCCAACTCGCCGTCGGGATTGCACGTGATGACGATGTGCCAAATCTCTTTGACGAGCTGCTGCGCCAGATCAAAGGCCCCGACGGATTCCGGGCTGTTGCCGCTGCGCGCAAATGACACGAGCACGGTCGGAACGTCCGGGTTCAAGTAATCCAAGGGGCTCGAGACCAAATCGGTCGTCGCAATCGATTCGACGCGGTTCGGAATCAAGCGGCTGACATAAGGGGCGGCGGTATCGCCGACATAAGCCGAGGTGCCGGCTCCCGTGAAAATCACCCTTGCCTTCTTGTCGATGAGTTTGTCTTGCAAAAAGGCTTGGATCTCGGTCTTCCGGTTTTCTATGATGTTTATGGTTTCTTCCCACAGTTTCGGTTGTTGAAAAATTTCGGCCGCCGTAAATTTATTTCCCTTTTGTTTTAACTGTTCCAGTTCAAAACCAAACAATGTCAACTCCACCCACATCCTTTTCGGGGGACAGTCCCCCAATACTTTAAAGCGCTGAATCAAAGGAAATGTGTCATGATTTTGTTTTTCTCATCGTCTTGTCGTGTTGTCATTACCACTATTTTCAAGTCGCCGACATTCGCCGCTTCCATGCAGAGTCAAGGGCGAATGCGCGTTATAACATTGCCGTGCCGCGATTTCGCCTGTTGCCGAGGGCCCCGCCGCTGTTTGCCACTGTGAGAAAAGGTTATGTTTCCCCAACGCGGACACTCGCACGCTTTATGTCTGTTGCTCCGGTTGGCTGACGGATTTGAGCCTTACAATCGTATCGATTGTTTGCCAACTGGAGTTGAGCGGCTCTCGAGCCATTGCTAATTTTTGTTATCCAGGCGGACACGGTATTCGAAGAGATCGCCGCGGGCAATCGTATTCGTATATTCGACGATGATATCGCCATCGTAGGTGAACCGCTCAACTTTTAACGACGGAATTTCGACCGGTATCTGCAACAACTTCGCCTCATCGTCTCGGGTTACGACAGGTCGGAAGACTTCTTCCGCCATCGTCGGCTTGACGCCGAAACGGGTCCGAAGCATATCGTACAAAGACATGCTTTCGAGATCTTCTTTTCGGATTCCGGGAAACAGATCATGCGGCACGTACGTCGTCTCGAGCAACATCGGAATGTCATCCGCCAGGCGCAGCCGCACGAACTCATAGACGGGATCGCCTTCGTTGCGCTTCATTTTGCGGGCGATTTTTTTATCCGCTTCTATGACTTTGAACGACAACACGTTGGATACCGGTTTCTTGCCCAATCTTTTCATTTCCTCGGTGAAGGAGTAAAAGCGGGCAAGGTTTTGGTTCACTTTTCTCGGGGCCACGTACGTCCCTTTCCCGTGCTGTTTATAGACGTACCCGTCCCGCTCCAGTTCGGAGATGGCTTGCCTCACCGTCGTTCTCGAGAGCCCGTACTTTTCGCATATTTCCCTTTCCGATGGCAGCTGGTCGTTTTCCTCCATATGATTTTCAATCTCGTCGACGAGAATTTCCATGAGCTGAATGTACAGAGGAATCCGACTATTTTTGTCAATTTTCTTCATGTTAACCCTTCCACAAACCCAGTGGTGATGTGGTCATTACCAGTATAAAACGACTAGTCAAAAATGTAAAGGCATACATCTAAATTTGGGGACAGTCCCCCAGCGCTGTAAAGCAATAAAGCAAAATCACCCTTTAAATTCGCGGAGTTTACTACTTTTGTACGGTATGATGCATAGGCCGAAAGATTTATTTTTGGGGGACTGTCCCCCAATGCTTTAAAGCGCAAAAGTAAAAAAACCCTTGAAAGGCAAGGGTTATAGTGCATAGGTATTATCTTAAATGTCATGCATTAGACCTAAATTTGGGGGACTGTCCCCCTATCCTCATTCATTGATTTTCCAAACGGACGCGGTATTTAAATTTATCGCCGCGGGCAATGGTGTTCGAATATTCGATGATGGCATCCCCGTCGTAAGTAAACCGTTCGATCTTTAACGACGGCACTTCAGCCGGCATTTTCAACATCTTCATTTCAAATTCCCTCGTCATGACGGGGCGAAAGACTTCTTCCGCCATCGTGAGGCTGGCGCCGAAGCGGTAGCGAAGGATGTCGTATAATGGCGTTTTTTCCAGATCAGCTTTGCGGATCCCGGGAAAGCGATCGTGCGGGACATACGTCGTCTCAAGCAACATGGGAACGTCGTCCGCCAGGCGGAGCCGAGAAAACTCGTAGACAAGATCGCCTTCATTGCGCTTCATTTTGAATGCAATTTTTTTATCGGCCTTCACAATATTGAAGGACAACACTTTTGACACCGGCGTCTTGCCCAGCTTCTTCATTTCTTCGGTAAATGAGTAGAAACGAATCAAATCTTGGTTCAATTTTTTCGGCGCAACGAACGTTCCTTTCCCTTGCCGTTTATAAATGTAGCCGTCCCGTTCCAGTTCGGAAATGGCTTGCCTCACCGTCGTTCTCGAGACATCATACTTTTCGCAAATTTCCCGTTCCGAAGGCAGCTGGTCATTTTCTTCCATCTGGTTTTCGATTTCGTCGATGAGGATATCCATGAGCTGGATATACAAAGGAATCCGACTGGTTTTATCAATTTTTTTCATTATTAACCCTTCCGCCTGCATGGTGGTGATATAGTCATTACCAGTATAAAATGATTCTCAAATAATGTAAATGCTTACATTTGGACTTCATCCATTTTTTCAAATGATCGGAAAGGATAAGAGCGAATCCGATTACGTTAATCATCAACTGTTCACTATTGATTTCCGTTGAACGAACGGACAGAATAAATATAATTTAAAAGACATATATAACGTGGATCGGTCAGGGGGAAACGACGAATGGATTATGTCAGGGAGCTAAGAAAACTGGTTGGCCACAGGCCTTTAATCCTCCCCGGCTCTGTGGTGTTGATTATCAATGAGAACCATGAAGTGCTGTTGCAGAAACGAACCGATGGCCGATGGGGGTTGCCCGGCGGGATCATGGAATTGGGAGAAAGCCTGGAAGATACGGCGAGAAGAGAAGTCAAAGAAGAAACGGGACTCCTGATAGGCGAATTAAAATTACTAGGCGTTTTCTCCGGCCCGGAATATTATGTTAGAGCCGCCAACGGCGATGAATTTTATTCGGTCACCGCCGTTTACGTCACCAACGATTTTAAAGGCGAAATCAAAATAGATGAGACAGAATCCATGGATGTTCAGTTCTTTCGCTTTGAAGATTTGCCCGATGGCTTAATCGACAAATATCGCCGTTTTATTGAGGGGTCAGTCCCCCGAAAATAAGCCTCTTAGTCTACTATTTAGGTTGTACTAAAGTATTAAACCGTTGATTTCACAGCTTTCTTTTGCTTTAACGCTTTAAATCGGCGGGGGACTGTCCCCCAAAAATAAAACATTTTGTCTATATTTGATATCATGCAAAAGTATTAAAACCTTAATTTAACGGCGTTCTTTTGCTTTATCACTTTAAAGCAATGGGGGACTGTCCCCCTTAAGAAAGCAATGGGGGACTGACCCCATTAAGGAAGGCATCCATATCTTCATCCGTGCCGATGGTGACGCGGATGTAATCCTTGATTCTCGGCCTGTCAAAATGGCGTACGTAGATGCTCCGTTCTTTCAAATGCTCATACAATTTTCGGCCCGGGATGCGCGGATGCTTGACAAAGAGGAAATTGGCCTTAGAGTCGGTGACTTGAAAACCGATCGCCTTTAATTCGGCGGCCACCCTTTCCCGAGTTCGAATGATTTTCCTGCAAGTGGAAGTGAAATAGTCCACATCTTCTATGGCCGCTTTCGCTCCGATCAGCGCAAGTCGATCGACGGTATAGGAATTAAAAGAATTTTTGATCCGGTTTAATCCTTCGATCAGTCGCTCATTGCCCAAGGCAAAGCCGACCCTTAAGCCCGCTATGGATCGGGATTTGGAAAACGTTTGAATGACGAGCAATTGATCATACCGGTCGATGAGTTTTGCTGCCGTCTCACCACCGAAATCGATATAAGCCTCATCAATGATCACCGGCTTGTCGGGATTGTTCCGCAAAATGCGCTCGACGTCTTCCAAAGGCGTGTACACGCCGGTCGGGGCGTTCGGATTCGGAAAGATCACACCGCCTTCAGCCCCAAAAAATTTCTCAACAGGCATGGAAAAATCGTCAAAAAGGGGCACTTCCTCATAATCGATATGGAAAAGCTTCGCATAAACCGGATAAAAGCTGTAAGTTATATCTGGGAAAAGGACGGTTTCACCCGGATTAAAAAAAGCGAGAAAGGAAAAAGCCAGCAGTTCATCCGAACCGTTGCCGACAAAAACTTGATCCGGCTTCATGCCGTAAAACTCGGCGATGGCTATCCGCAATTCTTCCGCTTGGGGCGACGGATATAAGCGCAAATCCCCATTGACAGCCGCCGCCAAGGCTTTCAGAACACGAGGCGAAGGGGGATAAGGATTTTCGTTGGTGTTCAGTTTAATGATGTTTTTCGCACGAGGCTGCTCCCCCGGGACATAAGGGTCGCAGGAGCGGGCCGTTTGCGACCATAACCGAATCGCGCTTTTCCCTTCTTCTTGAAACAAAAATCGATTCACGCTTCTCGCCCCCTCCAAGCTATTTCACGACATGTTCGATTTCCTTCGCCACCATCCGCCTCGTCAATTCCTTTCTCAAATCGTCAATGGTGACGCCTTTTTCCACCATTAACACGATGGCGTGATAGATTAAATCGCATAATTCATACGTCAATTCCTCTTTACCCGGGTTTTTGGCGCCGATGATCACTTCGCTCGATTCTTCGCCGATCTTCTTCAAAATTTTATCGAGCCCTTTGGAAAACAAGTAGTTCGTATAGGACCCAACCTTCGGGCGTTCTTTTCTGCCGGCAATCAGTTGATAAACTTCGGACACAATATCGCGATGATGGAACGCCGCATCTTCCGAAGAAAAAACTTCATGATGAAAACAACTATATTCCCCGGTATGACAAGCCACGCCCTTTTGTTCGACTTCGACAAGCAACGCATCGCGATCGCAGTCCAAAGTGATCCGTTTGACGTATTGAAAATGACCGCTCGTCTCGCCCTTATTCCAGAGCTTTCGGCGACTGCGGCTGTAAAACCACGTCGTTTTCGTTTCCAAAGTTTTTTCAAGCGACTCCCTATTCATATAAGCAAGCATGAGGATTTTGCCGGTATAAAAATCCTGAATGATCGCTGGGATTAAACCGTTCTGATCATAAGAGAGTAAATGCGCGTCAAAAGGCGTAAGCTTTGGCGATGCGGGCCGCCCTTTGTTTTCGGAAAACGGCATCGATTCCCTGCTCATCCTAAACCCTCCTCACATGGATCCCATTCTCGTGCAAATATTGTTTCAATGGTCCGATATCGATTTCACCATAATGAAAAACGGAAGCCGCCAAAGCCGCGTCGGCATCGGTTTCGGTAAACACTTCCAAAAAATGTTCCGGCGCCCCCGCTCCGCCTGAGGCGACAACGGGAATTTTCACCTTATCCGCAACCGACCGGATCAGATCCAGGCTGTAGCCCGCTTTCACGCCGTCGGTGTCGATCGCATTCAAGACGATTTCCCCGGCGCCGAGCCTCTCACCTCTTACCGCCCATGAAACCGCATCGAGGTCCGTGTCGACCCGGCCGCCGTCGATCACCACACGCCAAGCGCCGTCTGCCCCTTTTTTGGCATCAATGGAAAGAACGACGCATTGGCTGCCGTATTTTCCGGCGGCTTCCCGGATCAAGTCGGGGTTTTTCACGGCCGCACTATTAATTGAAACTTTATCGGCTCCCGCTTTTAACACTTTGCGAAAATCTTCAATCGTGCGGATGCCGCCGCCGACGGTAAAGGGAATATGAACCTGCTCGGCGGTTCTTTCCACCACATCAATGAAAATGTCTCTTTGTTCATTGGATGCGGTGATATCATAAAAAACCAGTTCATCGGCTCCAAAATCACTATATTTCTTGGCAAGGATGACCGGATCATCGACGTCCACGATATTTCGAAATTTTTTTCCCTTCACGACCCGACCGCTCAGGACATCCAAACATGGGATGATCCTTTTGACTAACATCCCTCCACTTCCTTTCGCGCCAAGGCAAAATCGATTTGACCCGTGTACAGGGCTTTGCCGATGATCGCCCCATAAACCTTCCATTCCGCCAGTTTCTTAATATCCTCCAAAGACGAAATCCCGCCCGAGGCGATCACGTTCATGTTCGTTTGTCGGATCACCGCGGCAATCTCCGCAAAATTGGGGCCGCTCAACATGCCGTCCTTGGCGATGTCGGTATAAATGATGGTTCGGACCCCTTTTTCTGCAAGATGTTTGACGAAATCCGAAGCTTTCACCCGGCTGATTTTCGTCCAACCGTCGGTCGCCACGAAACCGCCTTTCGCATCGACGGAAACGGCGACGGCTTCTCCGAACGCCGCGATCGCCTCGTTTAAAAACTCCTCGTCTTTTAAGGCGGCGCTCCCCAAAATCACACGGCTCGCGCCCATTCTCAGATAGTCTTCCATGCGGGAAAGGTTGCGGATCCCGCCTCCGACCTGCACCGGAACATCGACCGATTCGATGAGCGCTCTTATGACCGTTGCGTTTTTCGCTCCGCCTTCAAGGGCTCCGTCCAAATCGACGATATGCAACCATTCGGCGCCCAAACCTTGCCACCTTTTCGCCATCTCTTGAGGATCGCCGTAAATTTCTTTTTTCCCGAAATCCCCTTGTTCTAGCCGGACGCAGCGGCCGTCTTTGATGTCGATCGCCGGAAACAAGATCATTTGATCGCTTCCCTGAAGTTTTTTAACAGTTTCATCCCCGTCTCCCCGCTTTTTTCCGGGTGAAACTGCATTCCGAAGATATGGTTCCGCTTGACGACGGCCGGAAAGCGGACGCCGTAATCCGTCCAGTATAATACCTCTTCCCGATTTTTCGGAACGACATAATAGGAATGGACGAAATAAACATAATCGTCCGGCGTGATCCAGGGGGCAAAATCACTTTCCGCACCTTTCAGAAGATTGTTCCATCCCATATGCGGCACTTTCAAATCGTGCCGGAAGCGGACCACTTCCCCTTCCAACAATCCGAGACCTTCCCATTCGCCATGTTCATGGCTCTTCTCATAAAACAACTGCATGCCAAGGCAAATGCCCAAAATGGGTTTGCCCCTTCGGACATTGTCTTTGATGGCCTCGGTGAGTCCAAGCCTCTCCAACTCATCCATCGCATCTTTGAAGGCGCCGACGCCGGGCAAAATCAGCGCATCGGCTTCATATAATTTTTTAGGATCGTTTGTGATACAGCACGGCATGCCCAATGTGGTTAAAGCATGCTGGACGCTTTTCAAGTTCCCCGCGCCGTAGTCTATGATGGCGATCAAGCGGTTTCCCTCCCTTTCCGCACAAGCCATGCGGGTGTCTACACCGGAAGCGTTTGTCGCGTTTCGGACGACGTTATTATGGAGGTCCGATAAGCATCCATTAAGTCGCGCTCCGGCGTTGTTCATTCGGTCCGGAATCGGACGGTTTCTAATTATCTTACAGTTTGACAGATGTCTTTCATGGCGGTCCGACCAAGTCAGTTGGACAGGTGTCCTTCATCGCGGCTCCATCGGGTCAATGCCATAGATGTGTTTCATCTCGGTTCGGCCGGGTCGGTTTTGTAGGCGCCTTTCAACACGGCTCGGCCCAACCCGGTCTGTTCCACAGGTTTGTTTCCTCCCGTTCCGGCCGGGGTCTATTTATTTAACGGTGGGACCGGTACCCATATCCATTGCGGATAAACAGGTTTCTGTTTATATCGTCTTCCCTTTTATTGAAGTCGGTGCAGCGTCTATTGGCGGCCGGACGCCGTCCATCCGGATGGAATCGTTCCGCTTCCGTCTGCGCGGACCACACTTTTTGACGTTCGAACCGGCGGGCAGGCGTTTTTTTATCGAGGCGTTACACGGTATGCCTTAACATGGGTTTTACAGCATCCCTTTGGTGGACCGAACCCCTCGAATCCTTTCGTTGATGCGGGTCGCCCGATTTAAAGCCCGGCCGAAACCTTTAAAAATGGACTCGATGATATGGTGGCTGTTTTTCCCGTGCAACAGCCGGATATGCAAAGTGACCCCGGCATGATTGACAAAAGCCCTGAAAAACTCCTCAACCAACTCCGTATCAAATGTTCCGACTTTTTGCGTCGGCAGCTCCGCCTCAAAGTAAAGATACGGCCGGCCGCTGATATCAAGGGACACCAGGGACAGCGCGTCATCCATCGGCGTGAAGGCGGTGGCATACCTTTCCATGCCGTTTTTTTCGCCCAGCGCTTGTTTTACGGCCTGCCCGAAGACGATGCCCGTATCCTCGACGGTGTGATGGAAATCGATGCCGACATCCCCCGCGGCGTGGACCTCCAAATCTAAGAAGCCGTGTTTTGCCATCAGCGCAAGCATATGATCGAAAAAACCGACGCCGGTGTCGATCCGGCCTTCACCCTCGCCATCCAAATTCAATTTCAACCGGATGTCGGTTTCCGATGTTTTCCTTTCGATAAAAGAAGTCCGCATGTGCGTCCCACCTCATGTTTCAAATCGTTTGCGGATCGCCCGGGCGTGGGCGGTCAACCCCTCCCGTTCCGCCAAAAGGATCACGTCGTTTTTGACGTTCTTCAGTGCCTTTTCGTCGTAATAAATGACGCTGGATCGCTTGATGAAATCATAAGTTCCGAGCGGGGAAGAAAATCTCGCCGTCCCGTTTGTCGGCAACGTGTGGTTCGGGCCGGCAATATAATCCCCGACGGGCACCGGCGTATATGGCCCCAAAAAGATGGCGCCGGCATTTTTCACTTTCACCAGCTTTTCGAAAGGGTTCTCCACCATCAATTCCAAATGTTCCGGCGCCCATTCATTCACCAGTTCCAAAGCGCGATCGATGGTATCCGTCACAAAAATATGGCCGTGGGTCTCAAGCGCCGTTTTCGCGATTTCTTGCCGGTCCAATTTGATCAATTGCCTTTCCAGTTCCGCCTTCACCTTTTCCGCAAGCGACCGACAATCCGTCACGAGTGCAGCCACCGCCGCTTGATCATGTTCCGCTTGGGACAACAGGTCGGCGGCGACATGCACCGGATCCGCCGTTTCATCGGCAACGATGCCGATTTCACTGGGACCGGCGATCATATCGACGTCTACCTTCCCAAAGGCCCATTTTTTCGCCCTCGCCACATACACATTGCCGGGCCCGACGATCTTATCCACCGGACGGATCGTTTCCGTTCCATAGGTCAGCGCCGCAATCGCCTGGGCGCCGCCGACTTTATAGATTTCCGTCACCCCGGCCACGTGGGCGGCAGCAAGAATGTGGGCATCGATCTTGCCATCTTTATCGGGAGGCGTCGTCATGACGACTTCTTCCACACCGGCCACCCGCGCCGGGATCACATTCATCAGCACGGTGGATGGATAAACGGCTTTTCCTCCGGGAACGTAGACGCCGACCCTTTGGAGCGGCGTGATGAGCTGTCCGAGCAGGATGCCGTCGCCTTGTCGGATAAACCATGATTTTTCCATTTGTTGCTCATGAAATGTCGCGATGCGGGCTTTCGCTCGTTCTAAAACGGTTAAAAAGGCGGGATCTACCGTGGCTAAGGCTTCCCCGATTTCTTGAGGGGTGACTTTCATTTCCCGGAGCCGGACCGCGTCGAATTTTTCGGTGTAGGCGAGGACGGCGTCGTCTCCATGTTTTTTCACGTTCTCCATGATTTCTTTCACGCGGGCATCGATTTCCTCAAAAGCCTCTTCACTTCGGGAAAACGTTTCTTTGAATAAAGCGAGGTCGGCATCGCCGGTGATTTTCGTGATTGGGATCATGAGCCGAACACTCCTTCTCCGTTTACGATCTGTTGGACGTCTTGAACGAACGCCATCAGGCGGGCAAACTTGGTTTTCATGCTCGCTTTATTGGCAATGAGACGGGCGCTGATCGGGAACATTTCCCGCAACACTTTCAGCCCGTTTTCCTTTAACGTCCTGCCGGTTTCGACGATGTCGACAATACAGTCCGCAAGTCCAACAAGAGGAGCCAATTCCACCGAGCCGTGCAATGTGATGGTTTCGACCGACCGGCCTTGTTCCAGGAAATAGGATTTGGCCACTCGAGGATATTTGCTCGCGACAACGAGTTTCTGCTTGTTCAAACAGGAGGCGTCGCGGCCGGCGACGACAAAACGGCATTTCCCAAAGCCCAAATCCACCAGTTCATAAATATCGGGTTCCTCATCGAGCAGCATATCTTTACCGACCACTCCGATGTCCGCGGCCCCCTTTGCGACATAGGTCGGGACGTCGCTCCCCTTGACAAGGACCATTCGGAATTCGTCTTGTTTATCTGTAAAAATCAGCTTCCGACTGTCGCGCGCGTACTCGGGAAATTCAAGGCCGATTTGTTTGAACAGCCGCAGGGCTTCATCGGCCAATCGCCCTTTGTCCAAAGCAATGTTTATATAGGCCAACCGGATACCTCCTCAACGTTACCGCCCGTTTAACGCGGCGATGAAATCGTCCACATAGACGGCAAAACCGGTCGCCCTGGCATCGCAGCCGAACTGCTTCGGCAAATCATCATAACGACCGCCTAAAAGGACCGGTTTCCCATACCCGGGAATATATCCCTGAAAGAGAATTTTCGTATAGTAATTCAAGCGGTTGATGAGGCCCAAATCGACGGATAAATATTTTTCATAGCCCAATTTGGCAAGTTCCGTAAACACGTCTTGCAAATACGCGATTTCGGCCTTCAATTCCTCATTGACAGCCATGGCGAGCGCTTTTTTGAACNCCCTCTCAGGGTCTCCGAACAAGGTCGGGAGGGCAAGCAAGGCTTTCTTATACTCGTCTGGGATAGGAAGATCTTCCGCTTTTCTTTTCAGTTCGGCCGCGTTTTTATCGGCGATCAATTTTTGGAGGAGACGGATTTCTTCCTTCGACAAATGGATTTGCCCGATGAGCGCTTTATAAAAATTCGCCTGACCCACATCAAGGGTAAAGTCATCCAAACCGACGAGTTTGAGGGATTCAATGGCAAGGCCGATCACTTCGACGTCGGATGACATGCCGCCTTGATCGAATAATTCAATGCCCGCCTGTGTCAATTCGCGTGAAGAGATGCCTTTCGCATCATTATTCATTCGAAAAATGTGGGTGACATAAGAGAATTTTTGCGGTCCGCGGGCGTCTTTGAACCGAGCGGCCGCCATTCGGGCGATGGGAATAGTCGCATCGGGCCTGAGGACAAGGATTTTTCCGTCGGTATCGATCACTTTGACCATTTGGTCCATTTCCAACGAATCTTTTATTTTACAGAAAAGATCATAATACTCAAAAGCCGGCGTCTCGACCGGTTTATAACCGTGGTTTTTGAACAAATTTTTAAGCTTCCATAGGATTTGTTCTTTGAATTCAATGTCTTCCCCATAAAGATCGGTGACGCCTTTCGGAACGAGACCGAACAGTGATGTCATAAAGATCCTTCTTTCGTTACTTCATCGCTTTATTACTTTAGTGCTTTAGTACTTTATTAGTTTATCACTTTATTAAAATAAAGTCATGGGTTATGATAAAGAAAAAACTAATTTTTTGGAGGCGGGCCATGTTCAAAGTGGATTTTCATGTGCACAGCCATTTTTCGGAAGACAGCGACACGCCGATGGATGACATGGTGAAAGCAGCCATCCGGGAGGACGTTCGGGAAATCTGCTTTACGGAACACATCGATAAAGACTATCCGGATAAACGTTTCACTTTCGATCTGGATCTCGAAGGTTACGGCCGTGAACTTGCGGCGATGAAGGAGCGGTACGAAGGGCAAATCAAAATACATAAAGGCGTGGAATTGGGCGTTCAACCCCATGTCCTCGATGGTTACAAAACCCTGCTTCAACAAGAGCCATTCGATTTTGTCATTTGTTCATTGCATGCCGCAAAAGGGCTCGATCTGCACAATGGCGACTTTTTTGCGGGAAAAGAATTAGATCAGGCTTATGCGGAATATTATGAGGAATTTTTGTGGTGCCTGGGCGCTTTTGACCAATACAGCGTTCTGGGACACCTGGATTTGGTGACCCGCTATCGCTATGAAGAGGGAGTCGATCTCCATTTGGAGATCATCGAAGAGATATTCAAGAAAATCATTCCTGCGGGCAAAGGCATTGAGGTCAATACGTCGGGGTATTATTACGGATTGAGCCGAGCCTTGCCCGGGAGAGAAATTTTGCAGCTTTATAAGGACATGAACGGCGAAATCATCACGTTCGGTTCCGATGCCCATTTCCCGTCACGGATCGCCGGAGCTTTTGATGAAACCATGGACCTTTTAAAAACCATCGGCTTCCGCTACATCGCCACCTTCGAAGAGATGGAACCCGTCTTTCATAAAATATAGAGGGACAGTCCCCCTAAAGGGATTGTCCCCTTAAATATTCTACATAGTACGCAAAGTCTCGGGCGCCGAAGAGGACAAAGCGGATCCGCTTCAACGTTTTGAGATTGGCTGTTTCCGAAAGAACAAGCGGAATGACCACTTGTACCGCTTCCTTGATCGGATAACCAAAAATGCCCGTGGAAATGGCGGGAAACGCGATGCTTTGCACATGATGTTCTTCCGCCAAGCGCAAAGCGTTCCGATAACAATTTCCGAGCAAAACCTCTTCAGGCTTGTCCACGCCATATACCGGTCCCAAACAGTGGATGATATATTTGTTCGGCAACCGGAAACCGGGAGTGATGACCGCTTCTCCAGGCTTGATGGGCGCGAGCGGCCGGCAGGCCTCAGCCAACTCGGGACCGGCCGCGCGATGGATGGCGCCCGCCACACCCCCGCCCGGCATCAGCGCCGCATTGGCGGCATTCACCACCGCTTCCACGTCCGGCTGTCTCGCAATATCCCCTTGCATACATTCAATGACCACGCCGTTTTTTCTGACTTCCATCTCTTTTCCCACCTACTCCGTTTTCGATGATCGTACGCCGCTTACGTGTTTCTTCTTGCGACGGTTCCATGCATTCCCCTCAATCGCTTCCCGCCTTACCACTCACTGCAAAAATGGCGAACTAAGATGCCGGAAAAACCCGCTCCGCTTTTCCCGTCTAGAAAAAATCTACGCCATCTAAACTAATCATTTACGAATGGCCCTTCATCTATATTTAAACAGCATTTCGATGAACACCCATCCCTTAAAACGCCATCTGAAGAAAAATTTAGGATGGACTTGTCCAATTTTTTGTGTTAGGACTGTAAAAAAGACGATTCGGGAGGCTGAAACCGATGGCCAACGCTTCATTGGAAAAACATCTCCGCGAACTGGAAGAACGATTGCTGCAGACCGAAGTTCGAAAATCGCCAGAGGAGCTGGATCAGCTGCTCGCCGACGATTTTGTGGAAATCGGAAGCTCAGGTCGCCTGTTTAACAAAAAAGCAAATCATTGAGGGGCTGATCAACAAAACCCCCGTTCACCGAACTTTGTTGGACTTTAAAATCAAATTATTGGCGCCGGATGTCGCACTGGTGACTTACCGCGTCCACAATCACGAAGAACAGAAATACTCCTTGCGCAGTTCGATTTGGAAACGAAACGAAGACCGATGGCAAATGGTCTTTCATCAAGGGACCCTCACCGCCGCACCGTGAACGCCTTGTCGACTGTCAGAAGATTAAGCGAAAACGATCGATTCGCGAGCGTGGATCCAAACAGTGGGAAAAACCGGCCCGCAAAAAGATCGGCTTGATGACTCTGAAGAAACAGCATCATCGTTCGAGTCAACGCTCATGTTCCCACCATTTCATGGGCACTGCGATCAATCATATCCAAAAGAAAGGTTTGGGATGGATGATGGAAATCAGAAAACCAACAAATGCTGAACTTGAACAAATTCTAACCCTTGCGCCGCAAGCCTTGTACGAAGGGACATTGGGTAAGGCAACATTGACCCATGAAAACACTAAGAAACTGATCACGGCGCTTTTGGAAAAGGGTTGTTATTACTTAGCCGCTTTTGAAAATGATCAATTAGCGGGCTGGGTCCTGATCGGCGCAAGTCAAGACCGGTTGACTGAGAAGGAAACGGGTTTCATTTTCGAACTATACGTTAAGCCGGAATTCAGGGGAAAAGGTCTTTCAACACAGTTAATGACAAGGGCCATTCACCAATTAAAAGCGGAAGGTTATTCTGAGATTCGACTAAACGTATTCGCAGGAAATCCGGCCATAAAGCTATATGAGAAAATGGGTTTTAATATAAGAAACCTCACGATGAGCTTATCTCTAAATTAGATCAAACCTTTGCCGGGCGAAGCCGGCGACGCTGGAGTTCGGAAATGAAAAACACAGGTCCGCCTCATCGAAGCCGGGTTTATATGCGAATGACCCGCGGTTTACGGTTTTCCTACGCGGTTCTTTCTCGGCATGAGCATTTTAAAGACCGGGACATCCCAAACGGGACGGCAATGCGAATGCATCTTCTTTTCAGCGGCTTCGGTGCGGGAGAAAGCGGCGCATAAAGCCAAACCTCTCCCGCCGCCGGATCGCACCGTGGAACCAGGGCAACTCCCCTCATGATTTATTAAGCAGCGCGGCCACTTCTTGCGGGCGGACATCTAAACCATTTATTTCGTCAAGTCCCACCCATACCGGCTCATAGCTCCCGCGCCGGCAATCGCCTGACGTGAATTCAGCCCCGTTTCCTGAACCGAACCGTCCACCGATGCGGTGAGCTACATAAAAATATTGGAAACCGTTCCACTCAACGGTGGTCAACAGTGACGCAATCTCAACGCGGAGTCCCAACTCCTCAAACGCTTCTCTTTTCGCGGCCTGCTCCGGAGTTTCATCGGCCTCGATGCCGCCGCCGGGGAAAACAAAATAGACCTTCCCGTTGACCGTTCTTTTGATGAGCGCGACTTTACCCTCTTCTATTAAAACAATGCCGGCTCGATGCCTCATCCGTTTCAGCACCTTCCTATCCCTAGTTTCCATATATAGAAACAACCGATAAAACACAAACGCGCAAATGGTGAGGATTCGGTATTATTCCTTTAATATGGTCATCCCCAAGAAGGGTTCAACGGGCATTATATCTGAAAATACTTATTTTTTCTATGCTTATCCCGGTACAAAAACGCGAAAACCATGCCTAAAACCCAACTTGTTGATGTGAAACGCCGTTTCATCAAGCCAAAACGGCGTTTTGCATATTCAGTCCCGCAATAATTGCCTTCTAATCAATGATTAAGGTTCCGATGGATCCCACTTCATGTTTCCACATGACTTAACTGGGCAATGTAACCGACCAATCACAATGGCGTTCGTTGCTCGTAACGAGTGCCGCCTCACCCGAGAAATGATTGACACGGCACAAGAAGAGGCATGACGACCTTTTCACCAAGATGTCGTTTACAATTATTATTTTAATATATATAATATGAAATATCAGTAAATTAAGATTGGCGCCGCTTCGCAGATCAAACGCCCGGGAAACTTTTCGCGCCATTCCCAAAGGGGCTGGGATGTCATGATCCGTTTTATCTGGCGAAATTGGTGGCGGCATAAAGAGCGCTTCATTTTGCTGATCGCAGGCGCGCTCATCGTCGGCTCCGGTTTGAGCGACCTGGTCGGCATGGCGCAATCCAATGCCGGGACGGTCGTCGACGCCCTTGAGAAAAAGTGGTCGGCGTCCTACGATATTGTCGTCCGCCCGCCCGGATCCAGGAGCGCGACGGAAGACAAACATCTTTTGGAATCCAATTATTTAAGCGGGCTCTCCGGAGGAATCAGTCTCGACCAATACCATAAAATCCAAAAGATCGAAGGCGTGGAAGTGGCCGCCCCGATCGCCATGATCGGCTATATTTTTAATCCAATAAGCCTGACAAAAATAACCTTTGAAAAAAACGGCATCTATCGCATCCATAACCACGAAGCCATCCATACGGGCCCAAAGACTGTTGTCAGGGAATGGAACGATTATTATACCTTTGGCCCTTGGTGGCCGCCGAAGGCAGATCCGAAATATGGAGTCGACGTCACCACAGACCGTCAGCTGGAATTGGCGACCGATGCCTATGTTTTACTGGCCGGCATTGATCCCAAGGCGGAAGCCAAACTGGTCGGTTTGAATCAAGCGGTGATCAAAGGCGACGAAAGCCGTTACTTTGAAGACTTCGACGAACCCTCTCAAAACACCACTAGTCTCGGGACTACGGATATCTACATCCCTGCACTGCTCAATGCGAGACCGGCGGTGGATAAAAAATATACTTACACGATTGAACGTCTCGACTTGCCTTTTCAAAACGCGAATGAAGCGGCTAAAATCATGGAAACCGTCAAAGAAAAAGGCGGCGCAAAATATTTGGATACGATCAAAGCGACGGATCGGCGCACCTACACTTTTACTGAAGGGGATGCCCAACGGTATTTAATCGAAAGCTTTACCGGAATCGATCCAAAAACGGGAAAGAAAGTCGATCCTGATATGGATCGCGTTCGTTCCCAATTCCATTGGATCAGCGATAAACCCAGCCCTTTAGATTTGCGGCCGGTGTCCAGCCCCTATCCGAAGCAATGGCCGTACGCCTATGAAACGAAGATTTTTCGCGATCCGCCGATCTTTCCCACCGATCCGGCCGAAACCTACCGGCCCAAAAGCGCATTCGGGAAACAAAGTTCGGACTGGCCCCGCGTCGTCATCCGGCCCATCGGCATTTATGACCCCAAGAAACTCGATATCGCCCAAGACCCGTTGACGGAGCTCCCCATGGAAACGTACCGCCCGGCCTCCGCCAAACTGGTGCTGAACGCGGAAGGCAAGCCGGTGAATCCCCCCATCGAGGTCAAGCCTTCGGATGATCCCTATGATTTTTTGACCCAACCCCCGACGGTCTTGACGACGATCGATGCCGCGGCAAAAATTCTCGGAGACAAGCCGATTTCCGCCATTCGCATTAAAGTGGCCGGCGTCCATCAGTTCAATGAAGCCAGCCAGAAAAAACTGCAACACATCGCCGACCGCATCACTGCCGAAACCGGCTTGATCACGGACATCACCCTCGGCTCTTCGCCGCAGCTTGTGTTGACGCACATTCCGTCCATCCAAGGCCGGCCTTCCATCGGCTGGATTGAGCAGCCTTGGGTCAAAATCGGGTCGACCTTCACGATTTTTCAAGAAACGAAAGTCGGGTTTTCCGGCGTCATCGCCAGCGTCATACTGGTCGCCGTCATTTATGTCTTCAGTTCTCTTCTCGTCTCCATGCTGGCGCGCCGAAAAGAATTGGCCGTCTTGCTGGCGGTCGGCTGGCGGCCACGGCAATTGGCGAACATGATTTTTTGGGAAGCGGGGCTGATCGGCGCTTTCGTGGCAATCGTCGCCTGGGCGATCCTCGCCCTCGTTTTATCGGTTCATCAAACCGAGACGACGCTCTTCCGTGTTTTGTCGGCCGGGGGATCCGGCTTCGCCATCTATGGGTTGGGCGCGGTGATCCCCGCCGTCTCCGCCATGCGCATCCGTCCCTTGGAAGCCATCCACGCCGGAGAAGTTTCACGAGTTTCGCGGCGATTTCTGCAAACGAAAGGGCTGATTTCCCTCGCTTTCGGCCACTTGCTCGGCACATGGCGGCGCAGCCTTTTGTCACTTCTCGCCATTGCCGTTTCGGCCAGCCTGCTCATTTTCTTCCTGTTCGTCACGTGGCGGCTGAAAGGGATTCTTTATACCACTTTGCTCGGCGAATACGTCGCGCTGGAAGTCGGCCCGCAACATTACATAGCGATGGCCGTTGCCGTGTTGATCGCGATGTTGACGACCGCGGAAGTCATGTGGCAAAACGTTGCCGACCGCCAAACGGAAATCGCTTTGTTCAAAGCGGTCGGTTGGCCAGACCGCGGGGTCCGGCTCCTCATCTTATTGGAAGGCGGCCTGACCGGCCTATTGGCCGCTCTGCTCGGCCTGGCTCTGGCTTTCGCCATGATGGGGTTCATGTACCGCCAAGTGCCGCTCAACCAGATCGGCTTTTTGCTTCCGATGGGGAGCCTCCCGATTCTCATCGGCATCATGGGTGCCATTTTGCCGGCGGAACGCGCGGTGCGCATGATGCCGGCCCAAGGAGTGCGTGGCTCGTACGCCAATCTCAAGGAAACGGAGAAAAAGTTCAGGCTCGGCTTGGGCATCGCCGCCGCCGGACTCATGGCCGGTTTTCTCCTCATGATGTTTACCACCTTGCCGACGGCCAAGCCTGAAGCGGACCGCCCGGCGCATCAAGAAAAAGTGGTGCCGACGAACGGGAAAGTGACCGCCGGAAACCAAGACGCTCCGAAGAAGAAAACGAAGCAAACGGACAACGGCTCCGCCATGCCCAATGCCACAAAGGATTATAAGGTGAAACTGGGAGAACCCGTGGAATTTGCGTCCTCCACCCTGACGGTGACCCGCTTGACAGACGACATGCCCCCCGCAACGAAAGCGCATATTGACAAATATGAAGAAAAGCTGGCACCGGACATGAAATATCTCACGGTTCAAATGTTCTATAAAAACCCTGGTCCAAACAACACCTTTTTTGAACCGTTGTATTCGCAACTCAAAACGGATGCGGGTACGCAAAAGCCCGTCTATTATTCGGTCGTCAAGGGGGATAAAAGTTGGAGCGGTGGTTATGTCCCTCCCGGCAAGAGCTTGGAGGTAGCCGTCACTTACCGGATCCCGAAAAACGCCAAGCTTCGGAGCATTACGTTCAACAATGTGTTTTTACGAGAACTGAATAAAAAGGTCACCGTCGATCTCGAGCATTGAAGCGTCGACAACCGGTTTCAAAAAATTTGAAGCGGCTGCTTTGCTATCTAGAGGAAAAATGGCGTCGTCGGTCATCGATTTATGCCTACTTTAGGCTATTTTTTCGGGTAATGAACAGTCTTAATATATCGCTTTAACTCTTTATAAAATTGTTCTCTTGTTCCGGCGTGAATTAAAATGACCACTAATCTGTTTTCATCTTCACTTATTGAATAGGCAAGTTCATAATAAATACCATTATGCCTTATATCAAACCCATAAATTCCGGCCAAGTCACCTTTTTTAAGTTCCCCGGCATAAGGATGGGACAGCAGAAGTTGGATCGCATTCACATATTTTTCCCTTAAAGCCGGGGCTTTGTGAATGGATTTGAAAAATTTTTTCACCGGGCGTCGAACCCTTATAGACGCCCTGTTAGCCCTAAATGAGATAAGGGGCAGACGCGCCGGTCAAGCGCATCTGCCCCTCTCTTTTTACCGATTTTGAATCATCAATATGTCCACCGCGTCCGCTCACTCATACCCGTTCGGATTGTTGACTTGCCAGCGCCAGGCGTCCGCGCACATGTCTTCAAGGGTTTTCTCCGCGGACCAACCGAGTTCGGCCTTCGCCTTGGAGGGATCGGCGAAATACTCGGGCAAGTCGCCGGGGCGCCGCCCCACGATGGAATACGGAATTTTTTGCCCCGTCGCCTTTTCAAAGGCGTGCACGATTTCGAGCACGCTGTATCCTCTGCCCGTGCCCAAGTTATACGCTTCAACGCCCCGGGAAGCCAGCACCTTTTTTAAAGCCAAAACGTGGCCTTTCGCCAGATCGACGACATGGATGTAATCGCGCACGCCCGTGCCGTCCCGGGTCGGATAATCGTTGCCGAACACTTTCAATTCTTCGCGTTTGCCGACGGCGACCTGGGTAATAAACGGCATCAAATTGTTCGGAATGCCGTTCGGGTCCTCGCCAATCCGGCCGCTCTCATGTGCGCCGACCGGGTTGAAATAGCGCAGCAACGCGACGCCCCATTCCGGATCGCTCGCATGCACATCGCGCAAAATATCTTCGATCATCCGCTTTGTCCGGCCGTACGGGTTGATCGGACCCAGCGGCAAATCTTCCGTATACTGGACGACATCCTGCTTCCCGTAAACGGTCGCCGACGAGCTGAACACGCATTTTTTGACCCCGTGCTTTTGCATGACGTCAAAGAGAATCACCGATCCGGTCACATTATTATGATAGTAACGAAGCGGCTGCTCGACGGATTCCCCGACCGCCTTTAACCCGGCAAAATGAATGACCGCCTCGATCTCATGATCGGCAAACACCTTTTCAAGCGCCTCGCGGTCGAGCAGATCGACATGATAATAGGGAAACGTTTTTCCCGTGATCTCACGAACGCGCTCAAGCGCCGCCGGCTTGCTGTTGGCGAAATTATCAATGACGACGATGTCATACCCCGCATCCAGCAATTCCACGCACGTATGGCTTCCGATATAGCCGGCACCGCCGGTGACTAAAATCGACATACGCATCCTCCCATTTCCAGCAGAAATTAAAACGATGAAACACGAAGTTTCATCGGCCCAAGGGCATGACAAAAATGCCCCTTTGTCCCGCTTCCGTAATCCTACACAGAAAATAGCCGCTCCGGGCATGGTGTGGCGGAAGCGATCGCCGGGATCGAGATGGCCGTTTTTCCCGTCCCAAAAGCAGAAACAAGGACCAAAAACGGGCAGTTCTCATCAGATCACGTCAACGGCAAAAAACCTGCCCAGCTCCCTTTTTAAAGACTGCTCTGGCGGATTTTTAGTTCGGTCGCCAGAAAGACTTTCTTCGCGATTTTCCGCCCGGCCCACCGTTCGAGCAATAAATCGACGGCGGCTTCGCCCATCATCTCCGTATACACTTTCACGGTGCTGAGGGCCGGGTACACATACTTCGACACGCTGATATCATTCACGCCAATGATGTTCACGCGCTCCGGGACCGCGATTTTCGCTTCGTGCAGCGCGCGCAAGCAGCCGATCGCCATGGCGTCATTCGCGACGAAAAAGGCGGTCGGCAAGGCGTCGCCCCATTCTTCGATCGCCTGCTTCATTAAGGCATAACCGTGATTCACCGAAAAAGCACCGACGTACATCGCTTTCTCGTCCAGCAATCCTTTTTCGCCCATATATGCTTTAAACGTTTTTTCCCGTAAATCCTCGATCGTCGCCGTGTGATCTTTATAGCTTTCGCGCCCGCCGATGTAGCCGATGCGTGTATGGCCATTTTCAATAAAATGGTCGAGCACCTTTCTCGTCGCTTTCTCAAAATCGACGACGACGGCATCGTATTTTTCATCGTCCGGCGAGCAATCGACAAACACGATGGTATCAGTCACGCGTTTTAAATCTTGAACTTGTTTGCCGCTGAACTTGCCGACGGCGATGATGCCTTGAACATTTTCATGCAGCAAATCCTCATGGCGATCGTAGAAGAGCTTCACCACTTGCAAATTTTTCGCCTGGCACTGCTTTTCTGCCCCAAGGCGGATGGACATATAATACAAATCTTCAAGCTCTTCTTTTTCCGTATACCAATGAATGATCGCCACTTTCGGGGCGTTGGCTTTCCGCGGCGCCCGCTTTTTATACGATAGCTGCTCGGCCGCTTCAAAGATCCGTTTTTTCGTTTCATCCGTCACCGAAATGGTCGGGTCATAATTCAAAACCCTCGAGACGGTCGCAATGGAAACCCCGGCCTTTTCGGCGATGTCTTTTATCGTTGCCACCGCAAGTCGCTCCTTACTTCAATGTACAAAACGCATAACGCGTCGTTGAACGATAGATTTCACCCGGTGTTAATACGATCGACGGAAACTCCGGATGATGAACGGCATCCGGCAGATGCTGGGTTTCAAGGCAAACGCCCAAATAGGGGCGCACCGGTTTTCCCCAAACCTTAAAATCGCCTTTTAATTGATTGGACGTATAAAGCACGACGCCCGGTTCATCCGTTTCTACGATCAGCTTTCGCCCGCTTTCCTCGTCTGTCAAGACGATTTCCCGGTTACGGTTTTCCGACAAGACGAAGGGATGATCGTACCCGTGCCCGACCAAGCGGTTTTGTTCATGCGTCGACTTCACGCCATCTTCGAGGTAGCGGCCCGCGCGGAAATCAAACGGCGTGCCCGCCACATCAAGCATTCGGCCCGTCGGAAGCAGCGACGCGTCCAATTCCAAAAACCGGTCGCTTTTCATCGTCAAAACATGGCGCAAAACATCGCGTTTGGCATCTCCGCTGAGGTTAAAGTACGAATGGTTCGTCACGTTCAAAAGCGTCGGCCTGTCCGTGACTCCTTCATAGGCGATCGTCAAGACATTGTCCTCGGTCAGCCAATAAACGACCGTCATATCGACGCGTCCCGGATAGCCTTCTTCGCCGTCGGGGCTGGTGTATCGAAATTCGACGCCGGCCGCTCCTTCTTTTTTGATAATCTTACTATTCCATATCCGCCGGCTGAATCCTTTATTTCCGCCGTGCAAATGAGTCGTGCCCTCGTTTTGCGGAAGATGAAACGCCTCACCGTCGAGTTCAAAGCGGCCGTCTTTTATCCGCCCGGCGACGCGGCCGATGACCGCGCCGAAATAAGGCGAATGCTCAATATAATCTTCAATGCGCTCAAAGCCCAAGACGACGTTTTCAAAACGGCCGTCCGCATCAGGGGCCATGATCCGCGTAATGATACAGCCATAATTCAAACAGGTGACTTCAAACCCTTGACGGTTTTTCAACGTATAAGCGATGACCGGTTGCCCGTCCAGCTCGCCAAACGGCGCAGTCGTAACCTTCATGTTTATGACTCCCATCTCGCATTTAATTTTTTCAGAAACCGTCTCAATGCGGCGCGCCCTTTCTCATCGCGTTTAAACACGGCGGCGTCTTCCAGCACGCGCAAGAAAACCAAACCGACTTCGCGGCGGACGACGTCGCGGACGTTTTCCGGGCACAAGCCGCCGGCGTACTTTTCCTTTAGTTGCTGAGCCCACGGGAGATGGTAATCCGCAATATCGTTCGCTTCATCGAGCAAGAATTTTTCCACCTCTAAAAGTTCCCGATCGAGGCGTCCGGGCAGCACCGCAAGCCCCATCACTTCAATCAAGCCGATGTTTTCCTTTTTAATATGATGGACGTCCTCATGCGGATGAAAAATGCCGTAGGGATGTTCCGCACTCGTCCGATTGTTGCGCAAGACGAGATCGAGTTCAAACGCGGCGCCGCGGCGGCGGGCGATCGGTGTGATCGTATTGTGCGGCGTATTCCCGGAACAAGCGAGAACATCGGCCTCCGGATCGCTGTACCGCTTCCATCTTTCAAGAATAAAGGCCGCAACCGCCGCGAGCGCTTCGGCATCGCTTCCCCTTAACCGAATGACCGGCATCGGCCATCGGATGATCGACGCTTCGACATCCGGAAATCCGTCCAGCCGGAAAGCATAGTCGTCTTTCGCCCTCGCCATCGCGAATTCATAACGGCCGCCTTGGTAATGCTCATGGGCGAGAATCGAGCCTCCGACAATCGGCAAATCCGCATTGGAACCAATAAAATAATGCGGGAATTTTTCCACAAAAGCAAGCAGGCGACGAAACGTCCGCTCATCTATCGTCATCGGCCGATGTTCCTCGGAGATGACGATGCAATGTTCGGGATAATAAATATAAGGGGAGTATTGCATAAACCACGGTTCATCGAGCAAGTCCAAGCGGATGACCCGGTGGTTCGAGCGGGCCGGGTGGTTGATGCGTCCGGCGTAGCCTTCGTTTTCGAGGCATAAAAGGCAGGCCGGATAGCCGACTTTCGGCGCCAGCTTTTCCCTGGCAATCGCTTTCGGATCTTTTTCCGGCTTGGACAAATTGATCGTGATGTCCAAGTCGCCGTAAGGCGTCGCGACTTTGTAGGTGATGTTTTTCCGGATTTGTTCCATTTTAATATAGCGACTGTGTTGGCTGAGGGCATAAAAATAATCCGTGGCTTCTTCCGGATGCTTTTGATAGCGGCGGTAAAACGCCCGGTTGACCTCTGACGGCCGCGGCATGACCGCATCCATGATCTTGCTTTCCAAAATGTCGCGTTCGGCCGGCGTGTCAGCGATCAGCCCTTTGGCGACGGCATAATTTAAAATCGCTTCCAGCGGCGCCGCTTCGTTTGCCGGCACTTCTCCATCCTGATGAAAATCGTCCAATCCCAACAGCGCGAGGATGCGGTTCCTCGCATAAATTTCATCCTGCTGCTCAAGCAACTGCAAGGCTTTCGATTGTTCGAGCAGAGCCTGTATCGCTTGTCCAATCGTCACGCCGAACACCTTCCGTCTTTGAAGCTCTTTATCCGCGAAGCATCGGCCGCCGTTTGGCGATGGGGGCGGGCCTTCGCGCCGGCCCCACCGCATTTCTCCCGGCCATCCAGCCCTTGCACGATGGCTTTTACTCGACCAAGAGCCATTCGCCGGCTCGGTCTCCGATGCTTGCGATATAAAAACTTGCGTCATAACCGATGGCCTTTCTATAACGGGCCCCGACGTTTTCAATAAAACGGTCGACCCGATCGGCCTCGACGATCGCGATCGCACAGCCCCCGAAACCGGCGCCCGTCATGCGCGCGCCGACGACCCCTTCTTCATCCCAGGCCGCTTCGACCAACACGTCGAGTTCGCGTCCCGTGACTTCGTAATCCTCCCGGAGGGAGCGATGCGAGGCGTTCATGAGCGCGCCAAAAGCGTTTAAATCCCCGCGTTCGAGCGCCTCAAAAGCCTTAAGCGTCCGTTGATTTTCGCTGACCGCATGCCTGGCCCGCTTCCTTGCCGTCGGATCCGCGATCACATGCGCATAACGTTGAAAGTCTTCCTCGGACAACTCGCCGAGCGATTCGATGTCCGCGACTTGTTTTAGCGCCGCAAGCGCCCGCTCGCATTCCGCCCGGCGTTCATTATATTTTGAGCCCGCGAGTTCACGGCGTTTATTCGTATTCATGATGACGATTTTATGGCGATCGAGCTTGATCGGCGCATACCGGTACGTCAAGCGGCCGCAATCCAGCAGGATCGCGCAATCCTTTTTCCCCATGCCGATCGCAAACTGATCCATAATGCCGCTGTTGACATGAATAAACTCGTTTTCGACACGCCGGCCGATTTTGACCATCTCGATCCGATCCATGTTCAAATCGAAGAGATGATCCATGATGACGCCGATGAGCAGCTCAAGCGACGCCGAAGACGACAGCCCCGCCCCATTCGGAATGTTGCCGTACACCAAAATATCGGCACCGGAATCGACCGGATAACCCGCTTCCTTAATGTAGCGGATCATGCCTTTGGCGTAATTCGCCCACTCGTGCTCTTTTTTAAAATCCAGTTCGTCCAAGGAAAAACGAATGATCCCGATCTCGGGGAAATTCATGGAATACAGGCGCACCCATTTATCCTCCCGGCGCCTGGCCAATCCGTACGTGCCGAGCGTAATCGCGCACGGAAACACATGACCGCCGTTATAATCCGTATGTTCACCGATCAAATTAATGCGCCCAGGGGAGAAAAACGTCCGATAATCCTCGCCCTGGAAAATCTCCTGCCATGTCCGATGCATGTTTTTATCCACCATCTGAATCCTTCCTTCCTTGTCGCCACGTATAAACGGAACCGCTTTCATCATCCATCTTAAATCTCCCCCGGCGGTTTCGTCAATGAATTTTTTACTAAAATTTATATGTTATTTTATCTGTTTTTACTTAAACACCCCGGCCGCTTAGAGCGACCGGGGTGTTGCCGCATTATTCTTCCTCGACAATGATTGCCGGTTTCCAGAAGGAAAGCGCCAAAAATGCGAGTCCGAAGATCAGGAGGACCAGTCCCCACCAAAGGTTCAAGTTGGAATGGATATGCGTTTTCGCCGGCGCCGCAAATAGTCCGTAGCCGCTGATGATCAAGCCGTAAATGGTGAAAACGGCGCCGATGACTTTCCGCAAGTCAAAATAAGTTTGTTTTTTCGGTTTCATCCTTTGCTCCCCCTCACCATAACCAAATATTAATGACCACCAGAATAACGAGCGAAATCGCTGACAAAACGCCCGGACGTTTATACCAACTTAAATGTTTGTAGTTCGGTTTATCGGAATAAGCATACACAAGGCCTTGCAGTTCTTCTTTCGATTTTGGTTTGGTGAAGAAGCTGACGCCGATGGCAACGACCATCGCGATCGCCCAGGCGATGAAAGCCCGCCAGAAGTTGCCGGCTTGGGCTGAGCCGTAAAAATCGGCCGGAATCGCGATATACAAAACGATGGCGCCGACGACGCCACTGAGAAGGCCCCAGAAACCGCCCCAAGCGGTCGTGCGCTTCCAGAACATGCCGAGCAAGAAGATGGCGAACAACGGGGCATTGAAGAACGAGAACAGCGTTTGCATATAGTCCATGACGCTCGGGAAACTGCCGGCAATATAGGCCGTCCCGATGCTGACGATGATCCCGATGACGATCGCCCAGCGCCCCACAAGAATATAATGCTTATCCGGAGCGTCCTTTTTAATATAGGATTGATAAATGTCGTACGTAAAAATCGAGGTGAACGCCGTGATGTTCCCCGCCATGCCGCTCATAAAACTGGCCAGCATCGCCGTCAGGCCGAGCCCGAGCAAACCAGGGGGATAGTACCGCTGGATGAGCAGCGGCAACGCCAGGTTGTAACTCGGCCCGCCGGGTTTACCGATATTGTGGAAAAGGACGGCGGCGATCAACCCCGGAATGATGACCAAAAACGGCACGGCCATTTTAAAGAAGGTAGCAAAAATCGGCGTATTTTGCGCGGCCCGCAAGTTTTTTGCCGCAAATCCGCGCTGGACGACAAGAAAGTCGGTCGTCCAATACCCGAACGCGAGCACAAAACCGAGACCGAGGACAATGCCGAGCCAGCTGATGCCCATGGCGTTTTGAGAAGGATCCGCGGTATTTTGCCAAAGATGGCCGAAGCTGTCGGGCAACCGCTCAAGCATTTTGTCCCAGCCGCCCAGCTCGTGCAGGCCAATGAAAGGAATGGGCAAAAGCCCGAACCAAATGAGGAAGAATTGCAAGACTTCGTTATAGATCGAAGAAGTCAAGCCGCCAAGGCCGACATAGATCAACACGATGACGGCGGAAAAGAGAATGCTCGTGGTCAGCGACCAGCCGATCAACACTTTAAAGATCAAGCCCATGGAATACAAGCTGATACCGGAAACGAGAATCGTCATCACCGAAAACGCCACCGCATTTAAGGCGCGCGTCGCTTCATTGTAGCGAAGCTTCAAGTATTCGGGTACCGATCGAATTTTGGTCGCGTAATAGAACGGCATCATATATAGGCCGAGGAAGATCATCGCCGGAATCGCTCCGATGAAATAGAAATGGGCCGTCAAAATGCCGTATTCCGCACCGTTGGCCGCCATGCCCAACAGTTCCAAGGCGCCAAGGTTGGCCGATAAAAAGGCTAAGCCGGTTATCCACGTCGGCATGGAACGGCCGGATAAGAAAAAGTCATCGCCGGATTTCATGTGGTTTTTTAGTAAAAAGCCGATGCCGATGACGAACACAAAGTACAGAATGATGACGAGATAATCGACCACGCCGGCATGAAATAAAACTTTATCCATGTCCATTCACCTCTCTGAAGTTTAAAAGACGCGCCCGAACTTTTAACCGCTTACATTTTGGGATTAAAAAATAACGGGCGTCTGATGTTTGGTGATGGCTNTCCCATTCCCGTTTGTTTTTTTTAGTTAAATTAATGAGTTATTTAACTAAAATAAAAAATAAACGAACGGGAAAGCGCTGTCAAGATATTTTCATAAACTTTTATTAAAAACTCCGGAAATCATTGACATTTGTCGTTGTAAAAGCGTCCGCGAGATGGAAAACCATTTTCGGCTCATCCGTTCCATGAAAAAAGCAGAAGCCGGATGGATCCAACTGAAACCGCCCAGAATTCAACGAAAATGACGAGGAGTTCAACGAAAATGGGGTGATGTATAAAAGTATGTGTAAGCAGAAGATTAGACAAAAAAAAGAAGACAAAGTCATGGAATTCAGCGAAAAACAACAAGTATTCAATGAAAACCGATGTGAATTCAATAAATCTATATTTTCAGATATTTAATGTGGCAGCCGGTCGATTAACGATACCTTTCCAGATCAGATCCGTGGTCCTACTTAATGTGGGTATGAAACAACATAGCGAATTCCAGAAATCCAATTGGGGAGTAAACAAACTAAAATCTTTAAGCCATCGTAAGGGAGCATCGCATAAAAAAATCGCCCCTTCCCATGCTTGAGTCATGGGAAGAGGCGATTGAAGCGGTTCGCCGTCAAGAGTACCTGGAAGCCAAAAGTTAATGGGTTTCCAAGGCGTCCCTACTTAGACCTCACGCCTTAAGGCGTTGGGTTTCCAGCAAAAGCCGCTTTTACTTTAATGCTTCGCGATATACGCATAGGTCCAGTCTTGGTTCGGTCCGGGGCGAGTGTAAATAAATTGTTTGACATACGGCTTGAGCAAATAGACATACGCGGGTTGGTACAGCGGGACGATGACCGCATGATCCAACAGCAATTTTTCCGCCTTTTGCATGATCTCAAACCGTTTTTCGGGTTGGGCGCCCAAGTTTTTCGCCTTCTCAATCATCGCGTCATATGTCTTGTCGCTGAACCCGGTGTTATTAAACGGGCCGCCCGTCACCCACATTTCCAGATCGGACATCGGGTCCGGATAATCGGGGCCCCAGCTGGCCAAGGAGATGTCATAATCCCCGTCGCTTTCCTTTTTCAAAAATTCGTTGACCGGCTGTTTGCTTATCGTAATGTGGATGCCCTTTAAGTTTTTCTCCAATTGCCCTTTCAAAAATTGCGCGATATCGTTATTCGAACCGCCTTCGTAGATCATCAGTTCCAAATTGACCTTGTCTTTGCCGATTTCTTTCAAGCCTTGGTTCCATTTATCTTTGGCCCACTTCAACGAATGCTTGTTGATCACGGGATACGCCGCACGGAAATCTTTGCCGTCCGGCCCTTTCATATATCCCTTCGCCACAAAATAGTAAGCGGGGGCCGAGCCGTCCTTCAACAGATAATCGGTCAGTTCTTTGCGGTCAATCGCATTGTAGATCGCATCGCGAATATTTTCATTTTTAAGGACCTGAACTTTTTCGTTCAGGCGCAAGAAAATATTCCCTTTGCCCAGTACGCCTTTATGTAAATCGGGCTGCCCTTCAAACTGGCCGATCAAATCGGTATTGAGGTCGGTGAAATCGATTTTCCCCGATTTATACAAATTGATCCGCGTGGAAAATTCTTTGACAACCTTGTAATTAACTTGATTGAGATGAATATGCTTGGCATCCCAATAATCCGGGTTTTTCTTAAACGTCCAGCCGACGCCGTGGTCCCACTTGGTCATCGTGAACGGGCCGTTGAACACCATCTTATCGGGTTCGCTCGCATATTTATCTCCATACTTCTCGACGACTTTTTGATCGACCGGGAAAAACGCCGGAAAAGACAACAAGCTTAAAAAGAACGGTGTCGGGCGTTCAAGCGTCACTTGCACGGTCCGTTTGTCCAGCGCTTTAATGCCCAACTGATCGACCTTGTTGTATAGTTTGCTGTTCGGATCGGTAATTTCCTTAGCGTTTTTAATGGCCGCGGATGTAAAAATAAAAGCATATTCACTGGCGGTATCCTTGCTCACCATTTTTCGCCAGGCATAGACAAAGTCTTGGGCCGTGACCGGATCGCCATTGGACCATTTGGCATCCGGACGCAGTTTAAAGGTATATACGGTTTGATCATCGCTGACTTTCGGCATTTCTTGGGCCATATCCGGAATCGGCTTTCCGTTGACATCCAAGCGCATCAAGCCGGATTGCACTTCTTCCAGCGCCCGCAGCGATATACCGTCCGTCGCATGGAAAGTGCTCATGGTCGAAATGTCCCCATCGGAGACCATATTCAACACTTGCTTATCGGCCAAACCTTTTGAAGCCTGGCCGGTTTCCTTATTGCCATCGCCGTTTGATCCGCAAGCGGACAACAGCAAGCTGAACGCACCAATGAGGCTGGCGATGGCCATCCAACGTGAGCGACCTCTCATCCCACATGCTCCCTTCATTAAAGTTGTCACCAACAACTCTTATATTTTAACGAATGACTTCCGGAAAATGGAACTCATACGCACCCACCGTTATTTTTTGAATATGCTCATAATAGGCATCTCAATTCCTGGCACAACGCATTGATGAAGGCAGATGATCCCGACCCCGGTGGCGGCGGAGGCGGTTTTTGCCGCCCGCGCTGAGACTGCAACCCGGCCAATACACGCTCGTTCTTGGAAAGAACGTACCGATCCATGACCGCATCAGGCGGCAGCGAATGCGGTGACATGCCGATGAATACGCCAAACACAACGTTTTACTAAATTGAGTTTAAAGTATTATAATTCTATTTGTCTAAATAAATCAAAAACACATGAGGGGGAAGTCGTGTGAACCGATTAGCCGGACGTTATCGTTATGTCATCATGTCGATGGTCGTGCTGATGGTGATCATCAACTACATCGACAGGGGGGCGATTTCCTACGCTTCAGAACCCATTATTCGAGACTTTCATTTGAATGCGGTTTCATGGGGCGCCGTTCTTGGCTATTTTGGTTACGGCTATTTATTTGGCGCGTTAATTGGAGGCGCTTTAGCGGACAAAATGGGCCCCAAATGGGTTTGGATCGTCGCGGGCATGGCATGGTCCATCTTCGAAATCGGAACCGCCTATGCCGGCGATATCGGCGTCGCACTTTTCGGCGGATCCGCTCTCGTGGGATTTGCCGTTTTCAGAATCCTTTTCGGCTTTTCGGAAGGTCCGACGTTTTCCACCATCAACCGGACCATGGCCAACTGGGCGGCGCCTAAAGAAAGGGGCTTCGCGGCGGCGCTCGGCCTGCTCGGGACGCCGGTCGGCGCCTTGCTGACCGCACCGGTCGCCGTGGGGCTTTTGACGCTAACGGACAATTGGAAATTGACCTTCGTCCTTCTCGGCATCCTCGGTATTATTTGGATTATCATTTGGTCCAAAATTTTTACGAACAAACCCGAAGAAAATCCCCGCGTGACAAAAGGCGAGCTGGAACTCATCCGCTCGGATAAAGACCTTCTCAAGAACGAAATCACTTTGACGGAGTCTGAACAAAAAACCAGTCACTGGTACGACTTTTTCAAAAATCCGACCTTGATCGCCGACGCGATCGGCTACTTTGCTTTCCAATACGTCAACTTTCTGTTATTAACGTGGACACCGAAATATTTGCAAGACATGTTTGATTTTAATCTCGGATCGCTTTGGTATCTCGGCATGGTTCCGTGGATCGGCGCCTGCTTTACCGTCGTCCTCGGCGGGAAAATATCGGATAAGTTGCGGCAGAAAACGGGAAGCTTGCGCATTGCCCGCTCCGGTCTGGCCGTCGTCTCCCTCTTGCTCACCGCCGTTTGTTTCATTCTTATACCGCTCGTTCACAGCGTGGAGGCCGCCCTCTTTTTGATGGCGCTGGGCAATGCTTTCAACTTCTTGCCGAATTCGGTATATTGGGCGGTCGTGATCGATACCGAACCGGCTCGGGCCGGAACGTATGGCGGGATCACCCACTTTATCACCAATATTGCGACCATCGTCGCGCCGACTTTAACGGGCGTCCTCGTCAGCGACTACGGATACGGCGCCATGTTTACGGCCGCGGCCATCGCCACATTCATCGGCATGATCGCGATGCTTTTCGTCAAACCGGGAAAGCGGTCCGCCGTTTCGACCAACGAGGAAGCCGTTCTATGAAATGAGGGAAGCGCCCATGGATGACCTTTTGACCCTTGCACAAAAAATAAAAGCGCGACAGATTTCCCCTGTGGAAATCACCGAACGCCTTCTAAAAAAGATTGAGGCACAAAATCCAGCATTAAATGCGTTTATCACGGTCGCGGCGGACGAAGCCTTGGCCGCCGCCCAAAAGGCTAAACAAGAGCTTTACCGGAATACGTACCGCGGACCGCTGCACGGCATTCCCATCGGCATTAAAGATATGATCGAAACCAAAGGGTTGCGCACGACGATGGGTTCCGGGATCTTCAAAGATTACATTCCCGAGAAAGACGCCGCTGTCGTCCGAAAACTAAAGGAGGCCGGCGCCGTTATTCTCGGCAAACTGCACACTCATGAATTTGCCTATGGGCCGATGGGGGACCGCTCCTATTTTGGTCCGGCGCGCAATCCTCATGATCGCCGTAAAATTTCGGGAGGATCGAGCAGCGGGGCCGGAGCGGCGGTCGCCGCGGGCTTGTGCTATGGCGCCGTCGGAACAGATACCGGCGGCTCGGTTCGGATCCCCGCTTCCTGCTGCGGCGTTGTCGGATTAAAACCGACCTACGGACGGGTGGCGGTGGACGGGGTGTTCCCCCTCAGCTACTCCTTAGACCACGTGGGCCCGTTAACCCGGACGGTTCTGGACAACGCCGCGCTCTTTCATGCGATGATCCATGGTGTGGATCTGAATGAAACCTGGGCGAAGGTGGAAAAGGTGATCGCCGATTTCGATCTGTCGAAGACCGTGATCGCCGTCCCCGACGATTATTTTTTGGACGACGTCGACGATGAAGTCCAACAAGCCTTTACAGACGCCATCCAATCGCTTGAAGCGGCCGGAGCTCAAATCCGCTCCATAAGCCTTCCCGATTTGGACCGCATCCGATGGGCGCAGCCCATCGTACAAAAGAGCGAAGCCTACGCCATTCATGAAAGATGGATCGAGGCAAGAAGCAAGGATTATGATCCGGAAGTTTATGAGCGCTTGCTCGAAGGCAAGCAGCCAAAGGGTTATGAGTATGTTCGGGCCATCCGGATGAGGGAGGAAATCACTCAACAGGTCGAGGCATGTTTTAAGACGGCGGACGTGCTCATGACTCCGACCCTTCCGATTTTGCCCACGAATATCGATCAGCGGGAATTGATCCTGAATGGAAAAACGCTAAAGGTCCGATCGGCGCTCTTGAAAAACNCCTCTCCGTGGAACTATACCGGCCATCCCGCCCTCTCCGTGCCGTGCGGCCGGTCAAAAACAGGGCTTCCCATCGGGCTGCAAATCATCGGGCCGTTGCATCAGGAAATCAAGCTTTATGCCTTCGCCCGCCAAATCGAAAGGGTGACGACGGCCGTTTGATCTCACCCCCGTAGAGATCGCCTTATTCGTTTTAATTTGGTGAAGGCAATCATTTGAACACCTCTCGCAAGATCTCTCCTTATCCGTTTTAAATTAAAAAGATGGCCGGCGCCCCTGGCCATCTCAAACGGATTGCGCTGAAAGAGCCGCGAACTTTTTATGAATCCTAACACCTTCGTCATGTCATGGTCTGTGATGTAAGCCNCCCGCCGCTTTATACCGGAGTGAGCGCCATGTCATTTTTAAGCACATGAACGATATTTCTAGCGGCAAGTTTGGCCATTTCATTCCGCGTTTCAATCGTCGCATTCCCGATATGCGGCGTGAGAACGACATTGTCTAAGGTTTTTAATGCTGCGCTGATCTCCGGTTCAAATTCAAAAACATCCAGTGCCGCACCCGCAATGTTTCCTCTTTTTAGCGCATCAATCAGATCGGCTTCATGAACAATGGGGCCCCTTGAGGCATTAATCAAATAGGCATCTTTTTTCATGATTGCAAATTTATCTTTGTCCAAGAGATGATGTGTACCGGCGTTATAAGGGGTATGGATCGTCACAAAATCGGCTTCCCTCAGCAATTGATCGAGAGGCTTAAAAGTGACGCCGAGCTCTGTTTCTAACCGAGCGTCTTTTCGATGTCGGCTTGTATAGATGATCTTCATCCCAAACGCTTTGGCTCTTTTCGCCACCGCTTGTCCAATTTTGCCCAAGCCGATGATCCCCAATGTCTTTTGATATAATTCCCGCCCTAAAAAGAACAATGGCGCCCAGCCATTAAACCCTTTGGTTCGGCATAACCGGTCACCCTCTACAATGCGGCGGGAAACGGAAAGCAATAGCCCGAAAGTCAGTTCGGCCGTCGCCTCGGTTGAAACCCCTGGTGTATTCGTCACAACGATGCCCTTTTCTTTCGCATGCTCAAGGGCAATGTTGTCATAGCCGGCCCCAAAATTGGCGATGATTTTCAAATGCGCTCCCGCATCGATCACCTCTTTTGTTATCTGTGCGGACAACGGGCATAACAGCGCGTCTTTGTCGCGGATTCTTCTGCACAGTTCTTTTTCCGGGAGCATTTGCTTTACAAGATCGATTTCCAAATTGTGTTCGCGTAAAACGTCATAACCCACCGCCGGTATTTCTCCGAGCACCAAAACTTTTTTCATTGTGACCACTCCAACCGCTTGTGATGAGAAAAAGAGTGAAGCGCTCAAAAAGCAGCCTTCACTCGATTTTTTTCTTTTTTTACCCACCTCATGCTAGAAACGGTTCCGGTGAATAGGGACGCACATCCATATCCAACGCCTCGTTTAAGGTGAGTTCGGCCGCCAACTTTCCAAAATATGGCCCCATGGTTAAACCTGAAGCGCCTAATCCCGTCGCGATGATCAAGCCGCTATATGGCGGGACGGCGCCAAGCAGCGGCAAATGGTTCGGTGCCATCGGCCTAAATCCGATCCTGATCTCCCGAATCGTCCAATCGGCAAGCCCCGGCGCGATGCTTAAACCCTCGGACAACACCGCGTGGACGCCGCCCGCCGTCAATCGATAATCAAATCCCGATCCGGTTTCTCTCGTCGCACCGATGACGACGCGATGATCAGGGAAAGCGAGAAGGTAGTAACTGGATTCCGGAAGAATCACCGGCCACCGTGAAGTTTCTTCATTCGGCGACTGAATATGAACGATTTGCCCCCTTTGCGGTTCGACCGGCAAGGAAATGCCTAATGGTTCCAGCAAAGAAGGCGTCCAGGCGCCGGTCGAGACGATGACGCGATCCGCATGGATAGTTCGATCTTTGGTTTTTATCCCGGTGACTTTCTCTTTGTCAGTCACCAATTGCGCTTCATCTTGGATATAAACCGCACCATGTTTTTGCGCCGCATTGAGCAGCGCCTGGCGTAGCAGCCGGCCATCCACGCGGGCCGCTCCCGTTACATGAATCGCCCCATAGGAAGGGTCCAACGGCGGAAAAAGTTTTTGCGGCTCACCGGGCTCCAAATAAGACACTTCACCGACTTCCGGTGTCGATTGTTTTCTTTGCAAAACCCTTTCCTGAATCCGCTTCAGCTCCTCGGGATTCTTGCTGATGCTGAGCCCGCCAACCAGGTCGTAACCCAAATGGGCTTCGCCTTCCTCCTCCAATTGCGAGACAAGAGTCGGATAATAAATCGCGCTCGCCTTCGCCATAGTATACCAATCAGGGTCTTCAACACGCGAAAGCCAAGGGCAGACAATGCCGGCGCCGGCGGCGGTCGCTTGGCCTTGATGCCCCTTATCTACAACAATGACTTCGGCTCCTTTTAAGGCGAGATGGTAGGCCGCGCTCGCACCCACGATACCGGCACCCAATACAACAATCCGCATGGCGCTCACTCCTTAGATCATGTCTTTTTCCATTAATCGATTCCGCGCATGAGTTTATGAATGCGCGGTGCAAAGAAATATAATATAACTCCCAAAACCAATATCGTGCCGCCGACGATGCCGAAATAACCAAATTCCGTCGCTCGGCTGTAGAGTGGGACAATCTGGGCATTGATCCCTTGAGCGGTGGCGTCCGAAATCAGCCATAAACTCATCGTTTGCGCCGAAAACGCCGCCGGCGCTAGTTTCGTCGTTGCCGATAAACCGACCGGCGATAAACACATGGCGCCTACGATAACTAAAAAGTAGCTTGCCGCCAACCAAAGCGGACTCACCTTGACATCCGCCCCGAATAAAAGCGATGGCAAGGCCAGGATGAGGAAGGATAATGCGGCGAAAATGAGACCGTAAGCGAATTTTCTCGGCGTTTTCGGCTGGCGATGACCGAGCTTGACCCAAATATAGGCAAAGGTGGGCGCCAGAATGACGGTAAATATCGGATTTAAAGATTGGAACCATGACGACGGAATCATAAAACCAAAAGCGTTTAAATCGGTCCTTTGATCGGCAAAGGCAGCCAAAGTCGTGGAACCTTGCTCATCGATGATCCAGAAAAATACGGATGCAATAAAAAGAAAAATATAGGCGCGTATTCTTGACCGTTCAATGCCCGTCGTTTTCTTGCTGCTTAACATGACGATGAAATAAACGATCGGAAGGATAATCGCCAATATCGTAATGCAGTTGACGAAGAAATGAATGTCTAACACGCCTACCGCCTTAAAGACAATAAAACAAAGCGCCATCAACACCACGATTCCGGCGATCCGCAAGGCCAGCGCTTCGCTTTCCTCTTTGGTCACGGGATTCTTCGGCCGATAAGATTCGGCAGGCAAATGTTTTTTTGCGGTTAACAGAAAGACCAGCAGACCCAAAGCCATCCCGATGGCCGCCACGCCGAATCCTAAATGATAATTGACCTTTTGTCCCAATGTTCCGACAATATAAGGTGCAATAAAAGCGCCGATGTTAATGCCCATATAATAAATGCTGAATCCGGCATCTCGGCGAATGTCGTCTTTGGCGTATAGTTCACCGACGGCACTGGAGGCGTTCGGCTTAAGAAGACCCGTTCCCACAATGATCAGGGCCATGGATACAAATAAAGCGGCCATTCCGGCCGGCAAAGCCAGGGCGATATGACCGAACATGATTAAGACGCCGCCCATTACGACCGAGCGGAAAGTGCCTAACCATCGGTCGGAAAGCCAACCGCCGACGATGCTTGACATATATACGAGAGAACCATAGGCCGACATGATCGCTGCAGAAGTGGCCTGGGATAAGCCCAATCCGCCATTGGCAAGCTGATCATACATGTAAAAAAGAAGGATGGCCCGCATGCCATAATAAGAAAAACGCTCCCAGAGTTCCGTGAAAAACAACGTCGACAACCCTCGAGGATGGCCAAAAAAACCTTTCTGCGGCGGTCCATCCACATTGACATCCAGCGCAACCGTTTTGTTGCTCCCCATTTTTATCCTCCTTATGATTTATAAATTATAAAATTATATTTTTATATTTTTTATTCATGAATGCAAAGACAGAACCGGAAGCACATCAACGCATAAAGTTATAACATTATATTTTTTAACAAAAAGCCAGATTGCCGCCCAATAAGGCTACCTTCAAGCCGCATCCGTTATTCATCATGCAGATTAAACTCGATGTAGTAGTCGACTTTATCATGGCGCAGGACAAACTTTGAATATTCCACGGGGATCTTTTCGTTCGTGTACGTGACCCTTTCTATCACAAAAAGCGGCGCTCCTTTTTTGATATTTAAAACGTCGGCTTCATAAGCCCCCGCAACGATGGAAGAAAAATTGATTTTAACTTTGTCCAGTTGAACCCCGCTTTGTTGAACGATATTATAAATTAAATCCTTTTCTGTCGATAACGGCGAGAAATTCTTGCAGAGATCATAAACCAAGTAGGAATACTCAATGGCAGCGGGCACGTCATCCTCATATTTTAGCCGTATCATGCTGATCACCTGATCGCCCTTGGTGATCTTAAGCTTATTGGCAATCATGTCATCGGCCGGTTCTACGGATGAATAGATTAATTTATGAGGGCTCATGGCGCCCTCTTTACCGCCGAAGGTGACCGCATCAAAAATATTTTTTTCTTTCACCTTTTTGGATACAAACGTTCCCTTACCTCTTACACGATAAAGCTTCCCTTGCTTGACCAATTCCTGTACCGCTCTTTTGACGGTAATGGTGCTTACGTTGAAAAGACGCGCCAATTCTTTTTCGGTCGGCAGTTGAAAGCCTTCTTCCCATTGACCAAGGGATATTTTTTCGTCAAGAATTTCTTGCACCTGATAATACAACGGTGTCGGCAAATTTTTGTTTAACTTCATGCTACTCTCCCAAAAGTTATAACTTTATAATGTATTATATTTCTAAATTGTCAGTTGTCAATGTCTTTTAAAAAATTTTTTGACGGTCGTCCGCCCGACGGGACTTGCCGTTGAATGTCAGGAGCATATAAAAAAAGCCTTGTTGCTTTCCCGGACAAGACGAAGCGAATATTTCATAAGCCGGAAAGCAACAACGGCTCGATTCCTTCTCCCAGCGGACGATGAAATCTTGACCGCCAAGTTTAAAAGATCGGCAGGCAAAAATTTTGCCGCGATATTCTTTTTTCGGGCTCATTTCTATTTATGCTATTCCCGGGAAAGTCGAACGGCTTCCCCGGGCCGTTCCCACCTTCATTTTTTCACGACGGCACCAATACGGCGCGGCCGTTGATCTTCCCTTCCTCCAACAGGTGCAGGACTTTATCGGCTTCTTCCAATGCATATTGGGTGCTGTGCAATTTGATTTTTCCTTTGGCATAAAGCTGCATTAACTCGTACAATTCATTGTAATTTCCGACTAAATTGCCGATAATGTTGAATTCATTGTTTATGATATCGAGCGAAGGGACATGAAGGGCGCCGCCGTAACCGACGACGAAATAACTGCCGCCCTTGCGGAGCATTTTCATGCTGTCGGCGTGGGTTTCATCGGTGCCGACGAAATCGATGATCACGTCGACGCCTTTATTATGGGTGAGTTTACGGATCTCGGCGATCGCGTTTTGGCCGCCGCGGACGCCGTCATCCGCTCCGTATTCCAAAGCCATGTTCAAGCGCTCATCGTTGGTATCCATCGCAATGATATCCGCTTGCCCGAATTCCCGCATCAATTGCACGCCGATGTGCCCCAAGCCCCCCATGCCGATCATCAAGACCTTTGTTCCCGGCTTGGCGAAGGGGGCCGCTTTTTTGACCGCCCGGTAAGCGGTGATGCCCGCATCAGCCAACGGGGCGACATCCGCTGGTTTCACGTGTTCATCCAGTTTAATCAAGGCCCTTTCCGATGTCTTCAAATATTCCGCGTAGCCTCCATCCACGGTCAAGCCCGGAAATTTCAAGTTGTCGCAATGCATGTCTTCGCCTGCCCGGCAGCTTAAGCATTTGCCGCAGCTGACGACCGGATGGACGATAACGGGATCGCCGATTTCAAATTCGGTGACGCTTGAGCCTTTTTTATACACCCAGCCCGCATTTTCATGGCCGATGGTAAAGGGCAACGGCGTGCCCAAGGTTTCCGCCCAAACGCCTTCGATCAAGTGCAAATCCGTTCGGCACACGCCGGCCCCGCCGATTTTCACGATGACGTCCGTCGGATCGGTAATCTCGGGATCGGGGATTTCTTCATAGGACAAAGGCTGATTATACGCCTTTAACCTCCAGGCTTTCATTTTGATCACTCCCAGCGTCTTGAAGGTTGTACCGAGTCAACAACAAATTTCGGCAGTAAAACGCATTGAATTCCATGCTCAATCTCGTGCGGCGGATTTTCAGCAAGTGGTCTCGAAACGCGCCGATTTCGACGGCCTTGCCGTCTTCATCGATAAAGGCCGGTTGACGTTTATCTTTATAGAGCCCCAATTCTGTGAGAATCAGCAAATAGCGGTCCTTCAACATGGCTCCCTTCATATCGCCGGTTAAGATCTCCTCGAGCTCGGCGACCGTTAATGACACTAATCGTTGTTCGGTCATGCCTTTGCTCAGCAAATGGCGGATCACTTTTTCTTGCCTCGAATAGAAGGCCTTGATTTTAAAAGTTCGTCTCAACTGTTCCAAGTCGCCGCCGGATAATTTTGAGAAAGCCTCTTGAAAAGTCTCTTGGTTTGAAACCCCTTGGCTGATCTCGCGGGAGAAGCTATGATCCTTCAGCTCGACCGTCACGTTGTTCACCCAATCCAGTTCGGAGACTTTTTCACGGATATCGCTCGCCATCAAGTAGGCGAAATTGGGTGAACACCAATACGTGGGCAAGCGAAACCTAACGTTGACTTCCGGGCCTTCTATTTTTACGTCATCAATAAACCCCAGCTCGACTAAGGATTGGTCTAATTCAGGGTCCATCACGCCGTTCAGCTTTTCCATGACTTCTTGTATGGGCAGCATGTTAAGCCACATCCTCAGCTGATCAAGACATCGTTGCGCAATTTTTCCTTTTGCGCCTCAATATCAATGTCATAAAGCCTGGCGATATTTTCGCCCAGGATTTTCTTTTTGACGTCCATAGTCAAATCGACGCCCGTCTCTTGCTTGATATCTTCGGGCAATTCGAATTCAATGAACTTCTCGATCAACCATTTCGGATGCCAAATCGCATAGTCGCTGCCAAAGAAGATGCGGTTTTCATCAAGCCAGAAAAGCAATTCGCTGATGATCTCGGCGAAATAACGGGGCCGGGCATGGACGAACGGCAAGGCGACGGCCAAACCGCCGTATACATTGGACTCTTGGGTCGCGATCCAGCAAAAATCTTCAAGACGAGGCAGGCCCACGTGCTCGACGATAAAGTTCAAATCTTTGAAAACGGAAGCGACCTCATCGACGTCCCCCACGTCAAACGCGTCCTTGTTCAACGGCGTGATCGTCGGCCCTTTATGCACGTGAATATTTTTAATGCCCAGCTCACGGCATTTTTCAAGATAGCGATAACACATCGGATCCGTCAGCTTGTAGCCTTTGGAATCCCCGCGCCATTCGGCGGTATACAACTTGACGCCTTTGATGCCGTAGGTTTCGACTTGATATTCGAGATTCTCCAGTCCCCGCTCGCCGTCCCGGGGATCGAACGCGCCGTTTACAATAAAGCGGTTCGGATATTCCCTCACCAGTTCCGCATCTCTTTCCACCGTGTTGAAACCGTTTTTGTAAAAATCGGTAAGGTAGGTGGGCTGGAAAATCGCCATATCCACGTAACCGCTTACAAACAAATCCTCGACGATCGTTTCTTTATCGTATTTTAAAAATTTCTCGCGCGGCCAAATGTATTCCTTCGGGCTAAGATTCTTTTGATAGTCGTGGAAACAGTTGATGAATTCCTCGCCGTGAACGTTCAGCTGGTTCTCGGGACTGGCATCCCAGTAATGGACATGGCCGTCAATGACGAAAATTTCTTCGCCATCTTTCGTGATATACATGGCCTAACCCTCCCAAATGAAGTGAAAATCTGAAGGATGCGCCGGCGGCGACAACGTGCAGGCTGCGCCGTGAACCGATTTAAACGGCGGCTTTTTCCGCTTGATGAATTTGTTTGACGAACTCCTTCATCAAGCTGGGCAAATCCGGCCACGCATGTCCGGAAATCAAGTTGCCGTCTTTATGGAACGTTTTTTTAACATAGGTGGCACCCGTGCTTTCCACTTCCGGTTGGCAGGCGCTGTAAGCCGTCAGCTCGCGTCCTTTGACCACCTCTCCGATTCCGGTAAACACGAGGCTGCCGTGGCACAGGACGGCAATCGGCTTATTCGCTTCAAAAAAGTGTTTGACGATCCCCGGCAAATGAGGATTCAGGCGGATGTGTTCGGGCGCTCTGCCGCCGGGAATGATGAGGCCGTCGTAATCGTTTGGATCGACGTCTTCAAACGCTTTCGTCGCTTCGATTTGATACCCGCGTTTTTCCGTGTACGTTTCCCAATCCTCGAAATCGTGAACAACCGTATGCAAGACCTTTTTCGACGGTGCGGCGATGTCCGTTTCGAAGCCTTCTTCCAAGCAGCGGTAATACGGATAATAGATTTCCAGCGCTTCGACCGCATCGCCGGCAACGATGAGAACTTTTTTAGCAGCCATGGTCATACCCCCTGAAAAATGTTTTTTCAACATCTTTATATGCAACATTCATGCCAAAACGGGGTGGCCTTGGCTTGCTGAAAGGAAGGGAAAACCGGGATGGCCGCTTGCGCATTATTCGCATGATCGCGTTTCATAATGAGAAGACCGTCTCAAATTGAAACGCTTACATTTTTAATGATTGAGATGAATCTTGTATTTTTTTGCCCACCGGTAGACCGTCGCCCGGCTGATCCCCAACAGACGGGCGGTTTTTGTCAGGTCGCCGTTGCATTTATAGTAGGTTTCCAGAAACACTTCTTTTTCAACGTCTTGAATTTTCAAAGTCGAATTCTCGAAAGAATGGGGCGCGTCATCCGCATCGCCCATAATTTCTTTAATATCTTGAAGGCGGATGACCGGGTTTTCGATCATGACGATGCATCTCTGAACGATGTTTTCAAGTTCCCGAACATTCCCCGGCCAGGAATGGCGTTGCAAAAACTCAAGGGCTTCCTTGCTGAATTTTTTCGGTTTGGCGTTTTCAGGCGTCCACTTTGTGATGAACCAATGAACCAAATCGGGAATGTCTTGCGTTCGGGAACGGAGCGGCGGAATGTGGATTTGCAAAATGTTTAAGCGATAATAGAGATCGGATCGAAATTCTCCCTTTTTTATGGCCTTTTTGAGGTCTTTGTTTGTTGCGGCGATCACGCGGATATCCACGGGGATCGGCTTGCTTCCGCCGACTCGGGNGATCCTTTGCTCTTGCAAGACGCGTAACAAGATGACTTGTAAATCAGGGGTCAACTCGCCGATTTCGTCCAAAAAGATCGTGCCGCCGTTTGCCAACTCGAATTTCCCCGGCTTTCCTTGTTTTAAGCCGCCGGTAAACGTCCCCGGCTCGTAGCCGAATAATTCGCTTTCCAAAAGGGATCTCGGAATGGCGGCGCAGTTGACGACGATAAACGGCCCCTCTTTGCGGTCGCTCAAGTTGTGGATGCTTTGCGCCACCATTTCTTTGCCGCTGCCCGTTTCGCCTAATATTAAGGTGGTCGCATCGGATTGAGCGACGAGTTGCACTTTTTTCCGAAGCCGGTTCATGACATCGCTCGAACCGACCAATTCATTCATTGTAATATAGGCCTTGTTGCCCTCGATCCTTTTCGCCAGGCGGCGAATGTGCTGGGCTTCCCGGAAAGTCACCATCGTCGCGACGCGTTCTTCCGCGATGAGCAGCGGTTTCGCTTGAACCAAGCACGTGATGGGTTTCGTTTTCACCGTCATCACTTCATTTTGGATGGGCGTCTGGGACAAAATGGATTCCTGCAAAGCGGGGTTGTCAAAAAATTCATCAATCGTTTTTCCGATCATTTCCGCAGGGTTTAGATCAAGAATTTTGGCCGCTCTTTCATTGGCTTGTTTAATCGTAAACGATTCGTCCACCAATATGACCGCATCTTCCACCATGTTTAAAAGCGCATTTAAAGTCACGTTGGATTGTTTGATCTTGTTCGTAACGTTCGCCAACAAATATTGCCGTTCTATCGCCTTCGCCGCGGAAACCACCATGCCGAGCGTATGAGCGTGCACGAGTTCGACGGGACCTGAAACATTCACAATGCCCAATAGTTGCCCTTCCTCATCAAAAATGGGCGCCGCCGAACACGTTAAGTTGTGGAGCCGTTGCCAAAAGTGTTCACGGCCAACGACTTGAATGGGCTTCCCTTCTTTAATGACCAATCCGATCGCGCTGGTTCCAATGATTTCTTCCCTCCATATTTTTCCGGGCGACAATTGGAATTCAGATGTAAACGAACGCGTCGTCGGATCGTTGAGCACTTCAAGAATGACGCCGTCGCGGGTGGTCAGCAAGGTCAAAAACCCGGAACCGCTTACAAAATCGTGGAGATCTTTAATAATCGGCAAAGCGACGTCTAACAATAATCGGTGTTCCGCTTTTAGCTCCCGCAATTTTTCCTCATCTAATGCCTCGGTTTTCAATTCCGTGGCATCTTGCCGAAGCCCGTAGTTCTGACAGCGGCGCCATGAATTCACGATTTCCTTTCGCATCGTCGGACCACACTCCCGGGATATTTGGCGTACTTAAAATCGACGCGAATTCTGCTCAACGCGAGACTGAACCAGCGATTGACAAGGGTCCTTTGGGAAAACGCCATGATTACCGAATGACGCGAACAACCTGCATCCCTTTGATGGCTTCTATAAATAAGTTTATTCTGTTCAAAAGGTTTCGGAAAGTGGGTCCGGGGAAGAAAGAGGAATTTTTTGCAGAAAAGATTAAAAATAATGAGCTTTTGGTGAGGAGCTTGCCGCCGCCTCATTCTTTGAACAGGCAGGATCAAAAGAAGAGCCGTCAGGCGTTGGGAAAACGAAAACGCCATCTCCCTAGACGCGTTGGATACTTTTTAATGAAAGGAAGCCTATCATTAAAAAAGTCGGGTGCCGCCCCGTTGCGGAACAAAACACCCGACTCCAAAGCATGATAACTATTGATTGATGGCCGATTCGACCGCCACCGTTGGCCGCTTCGCGATCGGCCTGACAAAGCGGATGACGGAAAGCGAAGCGAAAACGGCCAATCCGCCGGCAAGCAAAAACGCAGCGGTGAATGTTCCCGAAACATCGACCAAATAGCCGGTTAATGACGGACCGATGATGCCGGCCGTATTCGCCAGGAAGTGCATAAAACCGCCGACGGAACCGACATTGCTGGAATCGACGACGTCCTGGATGATTGCCCAATAAATGGCACCGGTCAGATACAGGAAGAAGACGGAAAGCGCAACAAGCGTTACAGCGCTTACAGTTGTTGACACCATGCCGGCGAAACCGATGCACACCGCCGAAGCAAACAAACAGGTGACCAGAACGACCTTTCTTGAAAACAGCACGCCTTTGTTAATAAAGCGCTTTCTTATAAAGTCGGAAATGATCCCGCTCAGCGCCAGACCGACAAAGCCGAGCACCCAAGGAATGACGGTAATCGCGCTCATTTCTTTGACGCTTAAGCCGCGGGCCTCGACCAAATAGCTCGGAAACCAGTTTAAGAAAAAGAACAAAATATAGTTATAGGCGAAAAAGGCGAAGGCCGTGAACAATACGGTCTTTTGCTTCAAATAAAAGGTCAGCGGCACTTTTTCTTTCGGCTTGTCCTCCGTCGCAGAGGCCGTATTTTGAACAGCCGCGTTGGCCGGTCTTTCTTTTACGAATTTCCCCCAGAAAAGCGCCCAGATCAAACCAATCACCATGATGAAGATAAACGAGACGCGCCAATGGAACGAAACGGCAATCAATCCGACAATTGGACCGGAAATGGCTCCGCCCAAGGGTGTACCGCTATTGGCAATGCCGACAACCGATGCCCGTTGGTTCGACGGGAACCAGTTATTCACCATTTTACTGATCGTTGTCGACAACGGCCCTTCGGCCATGCCGAAGAAGATCCGAATCAAGATCAAACTGATAAACCCGACGGCCAAGGCGACGGCTCCGCTGAACAGCGACCAAACGATCATGGCGACCAACAAGGTCAATTTGGCCCCGAATTTATCGGACGCCATGCCGCCGATAAAGTTAAAAAGAGCGTAACCGACGGAAAAACTGCTGAAGATGATGCCCAGTTCCGTGGCGGAAAGATGTAGGTCTTCCTTGATGAACGGAGCTCCGACCGAGAGCGCCGAACGGTCCAAGTAGTTAATGACGCCCGCAAGGAACAACAAAATGATGACGAACAATTTGTCTTTCGAAAACATGTGATTTCCTCCTCCTCAATGATGACCAATTAAAGGATATAAAGCGCTTTCCTTTTTATATATAAAAATGAATTTTCTAACATATTTAGGTAAACCGGTTTAGTTTGTGTGAAGGGGGAAACCCCCTTTTTAAAAAGAAATGGCTGGACTAATGCGGTTTCCCCGATGAATCCCTGACGATCAAAGTGGGCGCAAACCGCTTAATCAACGGTTCTTCCCCGCGGCCTTCTTCTTTTCTGATTTGCCGCAGCAAGCGTTCGGCCGCCTCTTTCGCCATTTCTTTCGCCGGCTGGGCCACGGTGGTGATCGGCGGCGAATAAAAACCGGCAAAAGGAACTTCATCGATGCCGATCACCGCGACATCGTCAGGTATCTTCAGGCGCCGTTGATGCATGAATTTCAACACTTCGATGAGCACGATATCATTGCCCGCCAAAATCGCTTGCGGCGACGGATCCGATTGAAACAAGTCATGCAGGACCGCCGGCAGTTCCCCCGCATCCGCCGATCGGATATAGGCTGGATTGATCTCGATGCCGTGGGACTCAAGGGCATCTTTATAGCCTTGAATTCTTTCCACCCGCGGACTGATTTTGCGGATAATCGAAGTCGTCACGATGGCGATGCGCTCATACCCTTGTTGGACAAAATGATCGACCGCCAATCGGGCAGCGAGCCGGTTGTCCAACATGACGGTTTCGATCGCCAACTCTTCAATCGTTCGATCCATGAACACGACCGGGAAGCGGTCTTTCTTCATTTGTTCATACAAATCGATATTCCCGCCCGTCGGAAAAATGATGATGCCGTCCACTTGTTTGGCCCGCAGCATTTCGATGTAGTTGCGTTCTTTCTCCGGTTGATCGTCGGCGTTGCAGACGATGATATGAAAATTGTGTTCGTGGAAAAAATCTTCCACGGAACGGATCACATGCGTTGAGAAAGTATGCAAAATATTCGCGACCACGACGCCGACGGTATAGGTCGTTTTTTGCTTTAGACTTCTCGCGATGATATTAGGTTGATAATTCAACTCTTTAATCGTGGCTTCAATTTTTTTTCTCGTTTCTTCACTCATGTAATCATATCGTTTATTTAAATACTGGGATATCGTGCTCTTGGAAACGTTGGCTCGCTTGGCCACATCCGCGATCGTAATCTTTTTCATCGCCTCACCCTTTACGATCCAAAACGTTTAGAACGAAGGCCCGGCCGAAGATAAAACGATTTAGTAAAACGATTTATATCCATCTTGTAAGGGAATTATAACCGATGTGTAAGCGCTTTACAAGGCTTTTTTCGCAAAATTCCTCTTGTTGCTAGAAAATTTAAACGATCGAGTTTCAGACGATTTGGCATAGCTGCTTCAATCTCTTTGCCGCTGCCTTCGGGTTCTCGCTACTCGTAATGGCTGAACCGATGATCAGTTGATGGATGGGCCACTGCAAAACGTCATGAATCATTCGTTCGTTGATGCCGCCCGCCAAGCTGATTTGAATGTTCCCTAAATGCTTAACCGGTTCCAGCAAATGCCGGCCGGCTTGAACGCCCGTCATTTGTTCATCTTTTCCCAAATGCAAACAAAAATGCGTGCAGCCGATGGCGGCTATGTCGTCGATTTTATTGCGATCCGTCATGCCGAGCAAATCGATCATCACGTGCTTTTGCCGGCGCATCGCTTCCCGGTGAGCTTCCCGAATCGTGGAAAGCGAGGCAAACGCCATCACCGTGACGTAGTCGGCGCCGGCATCCAACGCCTGAGCCGCTTCATAACGCCCGGCGTCACAGATCTTCATGTCCGCGACGAGCGGCAACGTCGGGTGACGCTTCCGGATTTCCCTGATGATCGCCATTCCGTATTCTTTGATGACGCCCGTTCCGACCTCTACCACGTCGACGTCTTCTTTCAATTCATCAATCAGTTGAAAACAACGCGACCATTCCAAGCGATCCAAAGCCAACTGTATTTTGATGACAAACCACCTCCTAAAGAAGTTGGCATCACGCCCTCTTTCGGTTATACGCCTGAATAAGCCATAAAACCGCCATCAACCGGGACGGTCACGCCCGTCACAAAACCGGAATACGCCTCGTCGACGAGCCATAGCAACGTGCCGAGCAAATCCTTCGGCTGGCCGAAACGCTTCATCGGCGTTCCTTTTAATATTTTTTGTGACCGTTCGGTATATTCTCCGTTTTCATCGAGCAATAAATCCCGATTTTGCGTCGTCAAAAAGAAGCCCGGAGCAATGGCGTTCACGCGTAAACCGGATGGAGCAAAATGCACGGCCATCCACATCGTCAAATTATTGATCGCCGCTTTGGCGGCACTATACGCCGGGACTTTGGTCATCGGCGCATAAGCGCTCATCGAGGAAATATTAATGATGACGGGCGCTTCCGCCTCAAGCAATGCTTCGCCAAACACTTGGCTGGCAAGAAACGCTCCGAGAAAATTCGTGTCAAAAACCTTGGAAAATCCCTGTTCTGTTAAATCGAAAAAGGATTTTCCGGACGGCTCGCCCGAATGGACTTCTGAATCGGTGATCGCATCCGGATGATTACCGCCCGCACCATTGATCAAAATATTGACCTTGCCAAAAGCGGCGAGGATCTCTTCTCTCGCCTTTTCCAAAGAGGCCCGGTCGAGCACGTCGGCTTGAACAGAAATGGCGGTCCCGCCCTGTTGATTGATCGCATCGGCCACCCGTTTGCCTTTTTCTGCCGTACGGTTCAAGACGGCGACCTTGACGCCGTGCCGGGCCAATTCCCTTGCCATTTCGGAGCAGAGCACCCCGCCGCCTCCGGTGATGACAGCGACGCGGCCCTTTAAATTTTCATGCACCGGCATCATAAAGATCGACCTTTCCGCTTTTTCTCGTAACCGTCCCATAAACCGAGCAAATACATGATCCCGAGCGCTCGATCGTATAGACCGTAACCCGGGCGGCATTTTTCTCCCCAAATATGGCGGCCGTGATCGGGTCTCACATAACCCGTATAATTTTGCTCGTGCAACGCTTCGACCACCCCGCTGATATCAATCGAGCCATCTTGGGTGTAATGCGACGTTTCAACAAAATCCCCGTTTTCATAAATCCTGATATTGCGAATATGGGCAAACGGCGCCCGTGAGGCATACTTTCTTGCAATTTCAACCATGTCGTTTTTCGGATTCGCCCCCATGGAACCAGTACATAGGGTGATGCCGTTGGCCGGCGAATCCGAAATGGCAAACAGCCTTTCATAACTTTCGGCGCCCGTTATGATCCGGGGCAGCCCAAAGATCGACCACGGCGGATCATCGGGATGGATCGCCATTTGTATGCCGCATTCCTCGGCCACCGGTAAAATTTCTTTTAAGAAAAAGGCCAAATTCGACCACAGTTGTTCTTCGTCGACACCTTTATAGGCCTCGAACAATTCGGAAATGCGCTCCAATTTTTCGGGCTCCCAGCCGGGCAGCGTGAGATCGTTGGAAGAGTCGGCGACCATTTGGATCAAATCCTGCGGATCCAAATTCTCGACCTTCGCCTTTTCATAAAACAGCGCCGTGGATCCGTCTTCCAACGGATGGAACATCTCCGTTCTTGTCCAGTCGAAGATTGGCATAAAATTATAACAAATCACTTTGACGCCGGCTTCCGCCAAGTTGCGGATCGTTTGCTTATAATTTTCGATATACTTCATTCTGTCCTTATCGCCCAACTTAATGGACTCATGCACGTTAACGCTTTCAACAACGTCGGCGTGAAACCCAAATGAGCGGATATAGTCGACTTCCTCTTGGATTTCGTCTTTTTCCCAGACTTCTCCAACCGGTTTTTGATGCAAGGCCCACACAATGCCTTTTGTTCCCGGAATTTGCCGGACTTGCTCTAAGGTCACGGTGTCATTGTTTCGGCCGTACCAGCGGAAAGTAATATTCATAACGCCCCTCCATCCTATGCGGAAAGTTCTTTCAAATAGGTTCGGCTGAGTTCAACAACGGCTTGATATCCGCCTTGTTGATAGGCTTTATTCAAATCGCTACCAACACCGACCGCAAAGGCGCCGGCGTCGATCCAATCCTTTATGTTGTGTTGATTGATGCCGCCCGTCGGCATCAAGCGCGCATTGGGCAAGGGACCTTTCACGGAACGGATGAAGGACGGCTTGAAGAGGTTGGCGGGAAACAGTTTTAAGACATCACACCCGGACTCCAACGCCGCCACCATTTCACTGACGGTCATGCAGCCGGGCAAATACGGGATGCCGTAGCGATTGCAAAGCGTTGCCACCTCACGGTTGAAATGCGGGCTGACGATAAATTTTGCGCCTTCCGTGATCGCAAGCCGCGCCGTCTCAGCATCCAAAACCGTCCCCGCGCCAAGCAGCGCCTTTTCCTGCTCCAACGCTTGAAAAACCTTTATGACGTGAGGCGTCGTATATGTGATTTCAATTGCTTGAATGCCGCCTTCGATCGCCGCTTTGGAGAGGTCGATCGCTTCCTCGGCACTCCCCCCTCTTATGACGGCAATGATTTTGGCCTCTGCGATTTTCTGTAAGGTTTCATATTTGGTGTTCATCCGTTTTCCGCCCTCCTTTAATCAAAGATGATCAATGCCTTACGAACTTTATCAGGATGGTTTTCAACAAAAGCAAAGGCTTCTCGAACTTGATCGAAAGGAAAACGATGGGTCACCAGGCCGTTATGGGCCAATTTTCGCTCATTCAGCCATCGAATGACCTTCGGAAACTGGTTCGTCTGCAGGCGCGAACCGACAATTGTCACTTCTTTTTTGGTTATCGGCAGCTGTGGGATAGAGGCCGGTCTTTCATCAAATCCGAGGACGACAACGGTGCCGGCCGGTGATGCCGCCTCGACCGCAAGCTCAAACGTTTGCGGCAAGCAAACCGCATCAATGACCACATTTGCCCCTTCCCCATCGGTCCATTTGGCAACCGCCTGTTGAACATCTTCCTGTCCGGCGTTCACGATCAAATCGGCGCCATTTTCTTGAGCAAACGCCAAGCGCTCATCGCTTAAATCCGTGATCATCACGTCCGCGCCAATCAATTTCGCCATTTTCAAAACACAAAGACCGATCGGCCCGGCGCCCTGAATCAACACTTTATCCTCTTTCTCAACTCGACCTCGCCAAACCGCCTGCGCGCCGATCGTATACGGTTCAGCCATGACGATTTCATCCCATGGAAGGTCGGGATCAACCGCATGGACTTGTTGTTCGGGAAGAACCACCCATTCGCGCAGGCCGCCGTCTTCATGCACGCCGAATACGGATAAGTTTCTGCACACATTTGGGCGCCCTTTGCGGCAGGCATAACATTGGCCGCAATACCGAATCGGTTCGATGACGACATGGTCGCCCGCGCGCACGGATGTCACCGCTTCTCCGACCGCGACGACTTCTCCGGCGACTTCGTGACCGATCACCCGCGGCAGCGTCGCGAGCGGATTCGTTCCATGGTAAATGTGCATATCCGAACCGCATATGCCTACGCGTTTGACCTTAATCAGGACATCGGTCGGATTTTTAATGTCCGGTTTTTCAACTTCTTTTATCACCAATTCCCGGGCTCTAAGGACCTGGACGGCTTTCATGGCGTTCACCTACTTTGTCAAAAATTCATAGACCGTCTGCGCGATCGTAATGCCTTTTTCCCGGTTTCTTTCTTCATGTATGTGCTCGATTTCTCCAGGTACATAAACGCGTTCAAAGCCGGGCGCGGGTTCGACTGCCTGTAATTCCGCGATCATTTGGTCCATCTGCTCCAAGAACCTTTCTTTGTCCGTAAAGAAGCCCGGATGAATCGCGCAGAAATAATGTCCGAGTTTTCTTTTTTGCTCAAGGTTTTCATACATGCTGCGGACGTGCGGGCCAAACGCCGCCCCCGCCAACAAACCTGAGAAAACATCCACAATCACGGATAAACCGTAGCCTTTCGGACCGCCGAACGGTGAAAGGGCCACGACTTTATGGGGATCGGTGACGGGGGCTCCGTTTTCATCAACTCCCCAACCTTCCGGAATCTCTTTGCCTTCCTCGCGCGCTTGCAGAATTTTTCCCAATGCAACGTTGGATGTGGCCATATCTAAAATCAGCGGTTTCTTTGACTTAGCAGGAACGCCGTAGGCGATCGGGTTCGTGCCCAAAAACGGCGTTTTACCTCCAAACGGGACAACAATTTTGTCCGTATGGGTCATGGCGATCCCGATCATTTGGGCTTCGGCCGCTTTTTGAACGAAATAGCTGAGCGCCCCACAGTGGCTGCTGTTTATCGCCGTCACCATGCCGACGCCGTTTTGTTTCGCCATTTCGATGACATGATCCATCGCCACATCCGCAATGACGTGGCCAAAACCGTCATCGCCGTCAACGACCCCTGTGACCGGGCCGGTCGCCTTAAAAGTGATCTGCGCATTCGGGTTAATGCCGCCTGCCTTCAAACGGTTCACATAATGCTCCGTTCTTAACACGCCGTGGGAATTGACATTTCGTAAATCGGCATGGATTAAAACGTCCGCCACTTTTTCGGCGTGTTGACGCTTTAATCCCGCTTCCGTCAATTTTTTTATTACGAGTTGCCGCGCTTCATCGGCTTGAATGGTCACCGTCGCCATGATAAGCCCCCCTATTCCAAATTCGCATGCCGCCTCTTCATGGACTCGTTCCCGTCGTGCTTCGATAAACTGTCGATAACGGCCGCATCGAGCAGTAAATGCGCCGCCTGGTCAAATTGATTGCCTAACGGTTGAATCGTCGCCGGCTCATGTTCGAGGCGGTGCTTCGTCGCCGCGGGAATATGCAAAACAGCCGAACACCAGTCCCATTCTTTGACATTTTTATTCGCGGTCACCAGACAAACATAGGCGCCGGCGTCGGCTGCCGCTTGCCCAATGTGGCGAACCATCGCTGTTAGCCCAGACCCGGAAACGACAATTAATACATCATTTTTTTGAATCGCGGGCGTCGTCGTTTCTCCGACCACATAGACGGTTTTTCCGCCATGCATCAAACGCATCGCGATCATTTTCGCGACCAGCCCCGAACGGCCTTCACCGGCGAAGAAAAACCTCGCATCCCGCTTTAACAGCGAAACAAAAGATTCATATTCGGAACCATCGCAGCTTCTTAAAACGTTTTCAATTTCGCCCAGTATTTTTTGAATGGTTGACATCTCGTCCACCTTATCTTTCAATTACCGTTTCTTGGTGTATAAAGGCTTGAACTTCATCCAGATAAGGAAGCCCTTCATTATCCCCGGCAACCGTGGTCACCAAAGCGCCGACGCCATTGGCGAATGTCAGCCGCTCCTCATAGGAATAGCCGTTGAGCAAAGCATAAATGTATCCGGCATCAAATCCGTCACCGGCGCCTACGGTGTCGACCGCTGCGACCGGAAACGCTTCCCGCTTATACCAGCGGTGATCGGCATACAATTCGGATCCTTTGTCGCCGTCTTTGATCACCAATTCGCGGATTCCGTATTTTTCGGCAAACATCTCAAACGTTTTTTTGCCGTCATCCTCCAAAATTAAAGAAAGTTCCTCGCGGCCGGTCAGCAAAACATCGACCGAGGGAAACAATGCCAAGAATGTCTTCCGCGCTTCTTCAAGCGTCCACAACTTCAAGCGGATATTCGGATCAAAGGAGATTTTGACGCCTTTTTCTTTGGCGAGCTGAATCATCCGCTCCGCGATCGATCGGTTTTTGGGGTCGATCGCGAGATAAACGCCGGTCAAATGGACGACATCGATGTCTTCAAACATTTCATCACGGATGTCTTCCGGCTGTAGCGTTAAGATCGGCGATTGATGACGATAATAAAAAGTTCTGCCCGAGCCGTCCTCGCGAATTTCTTTGAAATTGATCGAAGTGGGATAGCCTTCAACAAAATGCACATCCCTCACGTCGATGCCTTCGCCGCGGGCAAAATTATAAATCACCCGGCCGAACTCATCCTTTCCTAAGCGGCTCACCCATTTTGAACGCAGGCCTAAGCGGGCGCATCCGACGGCAAAATTCAATTCCGCACCGCCGACTTTTCTCTCAAAACGTGTTACATATCTTAAGGGGCCGGACACGGTCGGATTCATCGTGATCATCGCATCCCCTAAAGTCATGACACCAAACCGTGACATCTTGTTATCCTCCTACAGAAGCCGCACTTTTCTGACGGATATGGCGGCAAAAGGGAACTAAACCGATTTACTAATACGGTTTAGTTGTATTATAGTTGAAAGCCCTTACAATGTCAATAGAGGGGGAATATATCTATGACGCGCGAATGGATGCTTTTGCGTGGCAAAATGCGCCGTAATGATCATTCAAAGTTCGTTTACGGCGAAATGCTCGATAAACAAAAGCGTTTACAATTATTGAAAACATTTACATCAAAAAATGTGCCATAGTGAAGTTGCAAGGAAGATAGAAAAGAACTCAGGTGATCCGATGATTTATACGTGTACTTTGAACCCGGCCATCGATCTATTTGTCGAACTGGAAGCCTTTCACCCTTTCGTCGTGAATCGCACGACCGCGGAGTATTATCAGGCCAACGGAAAAGGAATTAATATTTCTTTTATTTTAAAAAGAATGGGAATCGATAGCACAGCAATGGGGTTCCTAGGGGGATTTACCGGCCGATTTATTCAAGAAACCCTACAAAAAGAGGGGATTCCGACGGATTTTGTAAAAGTCGCGGGCATTACGCGCGTAAACACATTTGTTAGAACACAAGATAAAGAATATAAGATTGTGAATCGCGGGCCTGTAATCACCCCGATTGAAAAGAAACAAATATTGAACAAGATTAACCAAATAAAAGAAGGAGACGTCTTATTTGTCTCCGGGAGCCTGCCTCGGGGCGTTCCGGATGAAATTTTGGTCGAAATTGCGCGGATTGCACAGAAAAGAGGTTTTCGTCTCATCCTGGACGTCAGTTCCAAGCGGTTAATCGATTGTTTGCCGTATCGACCTTATCTCATCAAGCCGAATGACGAAGAACTCGCCGCGTTATTTGGAGAAAAAGCCTTAACGGATGAAGAAATCGTGAAAGCCGCCTATCAATTGCTTAATCGCGGTGTGCAAAATGTTCTCGTATCAATGGGGCCAAAGGGCGCGCTCTTTATCAATCAAGACCTGGCCCTCATGGCTACAGCACCTAAAGGAAAAGTCGTGAATACCGCTTGCGCTGGCGATTCTTTACTAGCCGCATTTACAGGCTCTCTCATTTTAGGTGAACGAGTGGACATGGCGTTGTCTTTCGGGGTCGCCGCCGGTTCCTCGACTGCTTTTTCCCCGGGATTAAGCGATTTAACCGATGTCCCCGAACTCATCAAACAAGTTCAAATAAAAGAATTAGAGCATCATAAAGGAGGCTTTTAAAAATGGCGATTAAAATTATTGCCGCAACCGGATGCCCAACTGGCATCGCCCATACATTTATGGCACAGGAGGCTTTGGAACAAGCGGCGAAAAGGCATGGGGTCGAAATTAAAGTCGAAACGCACGGCCAAGTCGGAATTCAGAATCCATTGACACCTGAAGACATCGCTGAAGCCGATGGCGTCATCATCGCTGCTGACAAAGACGTGCAAGCGGAACGCTTTGCCGGAAAGCGCGTTATTGATGTCCCTGTCGGCAAAGCGATAAAAGATCCCGATGCCTTAATTGAACAAATCATTAGCGGTAATGTTCCAATTTTCAGAGGAAAAGAACCCGTAACTGAAGAAAAAGATGTTAAGGTCGAGACCCGCTCAGGAAGCGGCGCGGCAATTGGCCATACCATTTACAAACATTTAATGAACGGTGTCTCGCATATGCTCCCGTTTGTTGTCGCTGGTGGCGTCTTGACCGCAATTTCATTCTTGTTCGGCATCTATTCCTTTGATCCGAAAAGCTCCCAATACAACGAATTCGCCGCCACATTAAAAACGATCGGCGGCATGGGCATGAACTTGATGGTGCCCGTCCTTTGCGCTTATATTGCTGAATCGATCGCCAAACGTCCGGGTTTAGTCATCGGTTTTATCGCCGGCATGATCGCTTATACAAACGGCACCGGCTTTCTCGGCGGCATTATCGGAGGCTTTTTAACAGGCTATATCATGCTCGGTTTAGCTTGGGCATTTAAAAAACTCCCAAAAGTATTCGACGGTTTAAAAGCAATTTTCCTTTACCCTGTTATAGGGCTGTTCATTGTCGGTTTGCTGATGTGGGTTTTATCGAGTCCAATGGAAGCGATTAACAAAGGATTAATGTCCTTCTTAACTGGATTTCAACATTCCAATCCGGTCTTGCTCGGAATCATTGTCGGATCTATGTGTGCATTTGACATGGGAGGCCCCGTAAATAAAGCCGCCTATGTCACGGGAACCATGTTGTTAGGCCAAGGAAACTATTACTTCATGGCTGGCGTATCGGCAGCATGTATTACGCCGCCGCTCGTTACCGGTTTTGCCGCTCTCTTCTTCCGCAAATATTTTGATCAAGGCGAACGGAATGCCGCCTACGTCAATTTTATCTTAGGCTCGACCCATATTACCGAAGGCGCCATTCCTTTTGCTGCAAAAAATCCATTGACAACGATACCGATTTTAATGGTCGGTTCATCGATCTCGGCCATTTTAACCTATCTGTTTAAAGTGCAAGTGCCTGCGCCACACGGCGGCTTCTTAGTATTGCCAGTGGTCACGCGCCCGTTCATGTGGGTAACTGCCATTCTGACCGGATCCATCATTGGTGCTATCCTTTACGGGTTTTCACGTAAGCACTCCACCGCGCAACAAGCTGAGAACAGAGAAGGCATCGCTTCGGTCATTTAACATAGAAAGGATGAACATCATGGCGATTTTAACATTAGATAACATCCGCCGCGGGCTGATAGCGAAATCGCAAGTGGAAGTCTTTCAAGCCATTGCGAACACAGCGGTGAAAAATGGATACGCAACCCATGCGGATGCTGTGATCCAAGGCTTAAAGGATCGGGAAAAAGAAAGCACGACAGGCTTTTTGGACGGATTTGCGATCCCGCACACGAAAAACGCAGCGATTCAGCGGCCAGGCATTATTGTCCAAACGATGGAAAACGGTGTGGAATGGGACTCGATGGACGGCCAACCCGTAAAAATTGCAATCGCTCTGTTGATCCCCGAGAGCGAGGCGGGAACGGCCCATTTAAACTATCTCTCTAAAATCGCCAAAATGTTGATGCATGAAGAGGTGCGGAAGCAATTAACGCATGCGCAAAATGAACAAGAGATTTTTGATATTTTATCCCAATACTTGGGTGAATAAAAGGCAGTGATCACGATGAATCCTTTGACGGACGGCAAAAGAGAGGGTTTAGAAAAACTGTCAGATAAGAACGGCATCATCCGGGCGTTAGCTATCGACCAACGCGGTTCATTAAAAAAAATGATTTCTGATGGAGAAAACTTAGCGAACGAAAAATCCTTGCAACGTTTTAAAGTACTGGTATCAGAAACATTGACCCCATATGCGTCAGCCATTTTGCTGGATCCAGAATACGGATGGCCTGCTGCCGATGTCCGCGCCAAATGCACTGGCTTACTGATGGCTTACGAAAAAACAGGCTATGATGCGAGCGCTAAAGGCCGGTTGCCAGATCTTTTAGCTCATTGGTCTGTGAAACGATTGAAAAACCGCGGAGCGGACGGAATCAAAGTATTATTATACTACGATGTGGACGAATCCCCGGCCATTAATGATCAAAAACAAGCGTTTATTGAACGCATTGGGGATGAATGCCGGGCAGAGGACCTCCCTTTCTTCCTCGAAATAGTGACTTATGATGCCCGTATTACGGATGTGCTCGGGGAAGATTATGCGAAAGTTAAACCACATAAAGTCATTGAAGCGATGAAAGTATTTTCCCACGACACCTATGGAGTGGACGTCCTGAAAGTGGAAGTACCCGTCAATATGGCATTCGTTGAGGGATTTGGAGAAAAAACAATTTATACAAAAGAACAGGCTGCAGAATATTTCAGAGCACAAAGCGCAGCCACCGATTTACCGTTCATCTTTTTAAGCGCGGGGGTATCGGCGGAATTATTTAGAAAGACCCTCTATTTCGCTAAAGAATCTGGTTCCCGCTTTAATGGCGTATTGTGCGGCCGTGCCACATGGAAAGATGGGGCAACCAAGTTTGCGAAAGAGGGAGAAAAAGCTGCAGAAGATTGGTTGCACAATCAAGGTCGAGAAAACATCGAATCCTTAAACGAAGTGCTGCAAACATGCGCGACGCCTTGGCAACGGGCCGGGCGCTTTGCGAAATAGGTTTTAAAGGTCAGGCTTATCCCCCATATTCGAGGAGAGATGCCTGACCTTTTATATTCCCCGCTTTGACTTTGTACGGATGGCATAAGCATCGAGAAGTATTCGTGAAATGACTTGTAACGGCAAACGCGAACGCACTTCATATTCAGGAAAATAAGAGTGTGGGCTTTTATAACCGACAAACACCATTTCAGAAAGACGGGCCAATGGGGAATCAAAATTGGCTGTTATAGTAATGGTACTCACATTGTTCATTCTTAAATTTTTACAAGCATCAACCAATTCTTCTGTCCTGCCGTTTAGGGAAACAAATATGGCCAGTTCATCCTCCCGAATCCGCCTTGAGATCAAACGGATGATGTTCGGATCATTGTGCATTTCGCAATTTTTTTCGATCAGCTGGAATTTAGTCTCCATTTCACTGGCAATCATTTCGGAAAATCCGCGCGCAAAAATGTACAGTTTTTTGGCGCTTCGTATTTTTTGAATCGCATCCTCTATCATCCCACGGTTTAACATTTTTATGGTATTGATGACTTCGCTTTCATTTTTTAAGATCGCTTGGCTAATTTCCTGATCCGCTTGTTCTACGATTTCAAATTTCGTTTTGTCAGCCATCACATTTTTTAATGCCTGCTTAAAAGAGGTAAACCCGTCGTAACCAATCTTTTTCATTGTTCTAACGATGGTCGCGGTCGATACGCTGGCCATTTCGCTTAATCTCACAATCGATAAGGACGGGATTTGATCGAGATTATGATAGATATAATCAATTAAATACCTTTCAGCTGTGCTCAATGACTGATAGGCTTCACTTGAGATACTGAAATTTGATGTTTTCATGGAAACGGCCTCCCTTTTTTAAATTATAATACTTTTTACGTTATGGAAATACGGGCGACCGGATCCATGCCATTTTTCGGCGGTTATTTTTTCTATCTGTGAGTGTGTCTTTCCTGATTTACGAGACATTAATAAACAAACCGCCCTCTATGTCTTACATAAATAAAGCACCATCCTTCAGTAATCTATAATATCTTTCGTCATCTAATCCCGAATCATTTTTCAATATTTCAATTGTGACATTATAATTGTCGATCATTGCCGAAAATACTTCTTCCAAGGTTTGGTAATTGGAAGTGGCCAAAAAATAAATTGAAGTGGGGATAATTGAAGATAAATATTCCCTTAAATGTCTAACAAATAAAGTTAAATTTGATTGTTGATGATTCGCGGAATGCACGATGGCATTACGAATTCTATATAATCGTTGAAGATGCCATTTAATTCGTTGATGATGACCCTCTAACAGTTTGCCGGCTTCCTTTGGCGAAGCTAATGATTTTACTAACCGTTCAGTACGATATGTCAACAAAGTACTCTTTTGTTTACATTTTGAAATCAATTCATTTTGACCTTCTGTTGAGAGAATCAATTGAAAAAGTTTGTATGTGTTTTCACATGTCAAGTTTACTTTGCAACGTTGGCAATCTTCCAGCAAATTTTTTACTAATTTATATATATAACTATGCGACTCGATGGCCGCTGTCACTTCCATGACATTTTCTATATCATTTTTAAACTGAGGGCTTCTAACGAAAGACTCAAGAGCTACCCATAAATTTAAAAACATAGTTTCAATGGATAGAGATTCTTCACCCATTCTTATATATTGAGAAACTTGTTTGACCCTCGATTTGGCGGACGGAGACACATCATCACGGTTTACAAACTCAAAATATTGTTCATACATCCTTTCGGTTGCCTTATGGTTTTTTAATATTTTTCTTTGGAAGATTTCCTTATTCGCAACAACTTTCTCTCCATAAGGCAAAAAAACAATAGGTTTATAATCAAGTTCGGGGACTTTATAGCCATAAAATTTTACGATGTCAAATGAACTCTTGATTTCTTCCCAACCCTTTTCCGAAGCAGAATAATAATCGAATATTTCAATCTCCTTTTTTATATAATTTGAATCATTTGCGATAAAATTTTTGAGATCAACTTTTGGGTAATCCTCTTTAATTTTTTGACCAGAATAAATATTTAAACCTGCTCTTTTCAAAAAATCCAGACTATCATTTGGCGGGAGTTTCCGAACTTTATATAAACATACATATACTTCCGGTTTCTTTTTTAAAATAGTCAAAAATCTATGGAGATCCCAATCAACTGAAATTCGCCGTTTTAATTCTAAATATAAGCTTTCGGTTGACCAACCCAATGATATTAAACCACTTACTAATGACCCTATAAGATAATCTATATTTCCCAATGAATTGTATTCCACAGCGGGTTCTATCTCTTCGATATTCCTAATTAAATACAAGTTTTCTATCTTTTTAAATGCAATTTTCAGTTGGAACATTATACGATAAACATTAGAAATGTCGTTGGGAACTTTACAAATGCTTCTTTGGATGATTTTTTTATATTGATTGAAATATTTATCCAATAAGAGATCGGATTTTATTATTTGTTGCATTTCTTTAATTGGTGACTCAATTGCTTGAAGTTTAATTTCACCTGAAATAATTCCTTCACAAACTTCTATAATTTCTTTTAGAGCTATTACCGAATTTAGATGTTTAATATGATACGAATCATGTGTTAGATCGTTCAAAATTTCAAACCATCTTTGGACGAAGAATTTCTCCCCCCATTCGATTTATTCCGTGTTTTTCCAATAAATCATCGTTCGTATCCCCTTGCATGTATAGTCCTCCTGCATTTTTTTCTTGACTGTATAAATGAAAAGGTATAAAATTCAATATACATCAATATGATATACTGAGAGGGGTTGCACTGATGGGCGAGGAATTTTTCCCGACGCAGTGTTATACCCCTCTTTTTATATGTTAAACAACGCAATCATATTGCTTTTGGTAAAATTAAACACATCCATTGACCATAGCCCGAGAAAATTTTTAATGATCATTTATAAAACATAATTCCGATTATTAGTTGTGTTATTTTTATTATAATGAAATGCGGGAATCTGAACAACATTCTTATGACTCCCTTCAAATAGACTCAGTCAGGATGATGATATTTTATTTTAAATTCTTGATCAAAGCATTCTCGACAACAACCCCTGCCTACTTTCAACTGTGTTTCAATCGATGCGTTCCGATGTCCAGTACTCGCTGGCTAAATAAGAAAATTCGTGCATCTCGACCGCCGATGTAATTATTCCGCCCTATTTCCTAGGAGCTTAAAATACAAAAACAGGTGCCCTATCTTACAACGCACCTGCCCCATCCTATTTTATTTCAGCAGCTCCCGTGCTTGTTCGAACACTTTAGCCCCGTCCATCAAACCATAATAAACAGGATCGATAACGGCAACTTTTATGCCGTAAGGCCCGGCTTGAGATTCAATCTTTGAAGCCAAATATCTGACCTGCGGGCCGATGAGGATGACATCGGCCTGATCCAGAAATCTTCCCAAATCCGCTTCGGAAGTGGCTTGAATCGTCGCCTCGACATGCTCTTCTTTTGCCGCCTTACGCATTTTTTCCACGAGCATGCTCGTGGACATCCCTGCCGAACAAACCAGGACGATATTCAAAAGCCCCACCTCCTTGCACTCCTATCCTGTTTTCACTGCCGTTTGAAAATGTTACTCATGTGGGGGTCGTTTTTCACTACCGCTTAAAACAACGTTCAAACGGGGACGAGTGAATTCCCGCCCGATACCCCACGACATGGCCACGGGCGGAACGTCGGCCCGCTTGCTCCATTTTTGTCCGCCCGATCGCAAAGCGCGCGGATCTTCCCGGCGCGATGGCTTTTCGCCATCCCCTTTCCGCCTCAACGGCGGCGGCGCTCCGCGAGATCCCTATAACCGATCAATTCTATTCCTTTTTTCTTGATAAACTCTTTGATGCGCCCGGACGTTAAGATTTCATGCTCCCTTAAGCGTGTCTCGACATAGGAACTTTGCCGCCTCAGTTCATTGTCGATAAAAGCGGGATGACAGTTGATCTCAACATACTGCTCTCTTTCGGCAACCTGTTCCAACAATCTTTCCAACGTGGCATAGCTCACCCCATCGCCGTAAAAATCCCGCAAATGCAAATCCGTTCGCAATACAGAGCCATACGCTTCATCAACAGATGGTCCGTTATGGGCCCTTCTTAACGGAATTCCGTATTTTTTCGCCAGTTTTATGGCAACCGGAAGCGCGAGCTCATGTCCGTGCACATTGTGGTGGCTATCCAAGTGTGTCGGTTCCAATCCCTCGGAAATAAACCGCTCGATCTGCGCCGTCCATTCACGCTCAATGTCCTCCGGCCGGGCGTGGTCAAAAATCTCCTGCTGCTTGTAAAAGTAACCGCTTTCATCAACCAGCGAAGAAACGCCCGGACTGAGCGGCTTGCCCCAAGTTAAGACGAGGTGAACGCCGACACCCAGTTTCGGATATTGCTTTGCGATTTTAACCGCGTGGGCAAAATGCGGCGAATTGCACATCATCGTCGTCGACGTCACAATGCCGTTCAAGAAAGCATCAAGAATTCCATATGTCACCGCCGGCGTGTATGCGAAATCATCCGCGTTAACGATTAATCTCATCGTCTACCCCCTTATCGCCCACATATATTTATTCTCTTTTTAGAGGGTTGTATCCTTTTGATCGACCGTTTTTAAAGAGGACATTTTTTCAACCGGAGCATTTTTTAACATTTGTTTATCCAACATTCTTAAAAACGGAAGATAAATGAACGTACCAACAGCCAAATTGACCAATTGTAAAATTGCTCCGGCAATGGAACCACCGGTTGCCAAGTATCCCCCGATGATCGGCGGTGTCGTCCAAGGCACCATGACAACGGTTTTTGGAACGAAGCCGAAGTACATGGCAAAATAAGCAATCGTAACGTTAACAAGCGGAACTAAAAGAAAGGGAACAAAAAGAACCGGATTCAAGACGACAGGTATACCGAAAATGATCGGTTCGTTAATATTAAACAGCGCGGCAGGTCCCCCGAGTTTGCCAATACTTCTTAATTGCTTCGATCGTCCGATAATGAAAATCGCAATGATTAAGGAAAGGCCTGTTCCGATACCGCCCATGGCGACAAAGACATCCATAAACGGTTTTGTAATGATATTCGGGACCTTATAAGCGGAAACCCCTTGATTAAAGAGATGAATGTTTTCCTGAATTCCCGGTAAATATACCGATTCTATAACGGGTTCTAAAATGTTCGATCCATGCAAACCGAAGAACCAAAGAAACGATTTCGTGAATTCTATCGCCCAAATTCCCGGCAAGGTCGCAGCCATATGTTGGAACGGTGCCTGTATCGTTTTAAAAATTAAATCCTGGATGCTTGTGCCAATGACATCGATAAATATGACTTGAAGGAGACCGAATATAAATAGGACGATCATGGCCGGTATCATGGATGCAAATGACCGCGACACCGCCTCCGGCACACCCGCGGGCATTTTAATCACTAAATTCATTTGTGAAAGCTTTCGAAAAATCTCCGTCGCAACAATGGCAACAATGAGGGATACGAACAATCCGGACGCCGACATCCAGTTCAGGGATATCCCCTGACCATCCGCGACGAGCGGCGTTAAAATGATCAAGGAAGCGACCGACACCAAACCGGCGGCGAGGGCGTCCACTTTATAGTGCCGCGCCAAACTGTAACTGACAGAGAAACAGACGAGCAGGGAAATGATAGCAAAGGTGCCATTCCAAATGTAACCGCCCAGATTTGTCCAATGTTTGCCGAAAACGTACACCATGAGGTGCTGGAAAGGCTGAATCGGCAAATTGTTGATCAAAACCGCCAAAGAACCGATAATAATGAGCGGCAAGATGCCGGCAAAACCGTCACGAATGGCGATAAGATGCCTTTGAGAGCCAAACTTGCCGGCAACGGGAAGGAACTTATTTTCAAAAATTCTGAAAAACCGACCCACCTTTAAATCCCCCTTATGTTCGATGGAATTGCGGCAAGTCATCCTTATGAGCTTCCAATAATTCATCCAGCAACACTTTCGCTTTATCCTCACTGGGCACGAGCGGATTCATGACCATCGCTAAATAAGCTGTAGAATAATCACCGGTGACAGCCGCTTCAATCACCAGCTGTTCAAACGCTTTCATTTGTTGAATGATCCCTTTAATGGAAAAGGGAAGATTTCCCACACTTATCGGTTTTGGGCCGTCCTTCTTAATTACGGCATTGACCTCAATCACCGAGTCGATCGGAAGATCTGGTATAGCACCTTGATTGACGATATTGACGGTTTGCACATCCCCTTTATTGTTGTAAAGGCTGGCCATCAAGTTGCAAGCCGTACGGCTGTAATAAGCGCCGCCCCGTTTCTCCAATTCCTTTGGTTTTTCTTTTAATTCCGGGTCCTTATACCTATCAAAAAGCGCTTTTTCAAGCTGCCGGACGACTTCGGCTCTCGTGCCGTGTTCCCGAAAAGCCTTTAAATCCCTTTGTAAAACTTTTTCTGTTTGAAAATAGTATTGGTGATAAGGGTTTGGCAAAAGCCTTAGCGATTCAATAAAAGTTTTTGACCATCCTAACGACACAATATTGGTGGGGGAATAATCCATTTCTTGATGAATGATCTTCTCGAGTACCTCCTCGGTTCGGTCAATACCAGCAATGACGACCTTACGCCCGAATACAAAATGATTCATGCCAATAAATTCAATCTCGACTTCATTCGGGTCACAGTTCATGATCTCGGCGACGCTATGCTTCATGTTGTAGGGGATGTTGCAGACGCCGATCACTTTTTTATGCTTGCCGTATTTCATAAGCGCTTCCGTCACAATGCCCGCCGGATTAGTGAAATTAATCAACCAAGCGTTCGGACAAATGTCTTGGATGTCATCACAAATCTCCAAGAGCACCGGGATGGTGCGAAACGCCTTGAAAATTCCGCCCGGTCCGTTGGTCTCTTGACCGATCACCCCGTGGCTCAGCGGAATGCGTTCGTCTTTCTCCCGCGCCGCCAGACCCCCGACGCGGATCTGTGTGACGACAAAATCGGCATGCCGCAACGCGCTTCTCCGCTCCAGCGTCCACGATAAGTCGATCGCGACGCCTGCCCTTTCGATCATCCGCTTGGCCAGCGCTCCGACGATTTCCAGCTTTCTTTTTCCTTGCCGGATATCGACGAGCGTCACTTCAGAAACGGGGAATTCATGATGATGCTCGATCAACCCTTCGATGATCTCCGGGGTATAACTTGAACCTCCGCCGATGACAACGACTTTTAAGCCGATAGAAACCACCTCCGTTTTAATGAAATCGCTTTCAAAAAGAGGGTCATTCATGTTGTTGTGATCTATTTGAATATTATAATAACATATGATTATAAACGTGCAATACAAATTTTGTTATTTGTTACTACAAATTTCGATTTAAATTTTAGTGATGGACCCGTCTTCGGCATCGACTTGAATCATGGACACGCTAGGAATTCGGCCATGTTAAGCGCCGGTTTGTGGATATATCAGCCGTTCATATGTTATAACAAATATAGAGCGGTATTCTGGAGGGATCATATTGGAAACAGCGAAAGTTGGCCACGCGCTTCATTTCAGAGTGAAAGAGGCCATACTTAATTTAATTAAAAACGGTAAATACAAACCTCATACACAACTTCCTACCGAAGCCGAGTTTTGTAAAAAGTTTGGAGTAAGCCGAACCACCGTAAGGACCGCTTTGCAACAGTTGGCAATCGAAGGATACGTTTATCGAAAACAAGGCAAAGGGACGTTCGTCTCGGATAAAAAAGTTAAACAAACCCTGACTTCAACGGTTGAAAATTTTTCCGAACAATTGACGGTGCAAGGAAAGCAGCCTTCCATAAAAGTCATAAATCTGGAGGTCATTCAAGCCGACGCCTCGCTGGCCGAAATCTTTCATCTGGAAATCGGAGATCCTGTGAATAAGCTTGAAAGAATACGTTATGCCGATCAAGAACCCCTGCAATATGAAGTCGCTTATTTGCCGTGGCGGAAAACACCGGCTCTCAATGCTAAGGCATGTGAAACATCATTATATCGGGTTCTCGAAAACCACTATCAATTAAAGATTAAAAAGACCGTTGAACATCTGGAACTGTTTCTTGCGGATGACCACGCCGCTAAAATGCTTCAGATCAAAAACGGGGCGCCCTGTTTCTCGCTCGAAACCTTTGCCTATTTAAGCGATGAAACGATCATTGAATATTCTCAAACAATATTCCGCGGTGACCGTGTAGATTTTGTGATTGAAAGAAATTACTGATCAAACAACAGGGGGCTGGAACGTTTCAGAGCCGCCTTCCGAAGAACTTTTACATGTTTGAGGCGCTGTGGACTTCTGATCCCAATACCCTTTGGGCGAGTAACAAGCCAGGCCTCGGTGATTGCCCCCTCGTTTTTTTTGATAACTGGTCCAACTTATGCCCCTTGACTTGCGATCGCGGTTATCGCCCAAAATTGGTTCGGTCATAAAAAAAGAAGACCGGAAAAGCACGATGCGCGACTTTTCCGGTCAACCCGCATGAACACATCTTATAAAGGAATCAGATCTCCCGGCTCCAAGGTCGGGACATCGACGGAAACCGTATCGGGATATTTCAATCCCGTCCCCGTGTTCAAAACGACAACGGTTTCTCCCGCTCGAATCCAGTCCTTTTCCTTGAGTCGTCTTGCGGCGGCAAAAGCGGCCGCGCCTTCGGGGCAGACAAAGGCGCCTTCCAAGGCCGCGACTCTGGCCTGTTCTTCGAGGATCGCGTCATCCTCAACGGCAATGGCGCACCCGTTCGTCTTGTAAAGGGCATCCAGCACAAGAAAATCGCCCAGCGCTTTCGGAACGTTGATGCCGAAGGCTCGCGTGGTCGCATTGGGCCAATGCTCGGATTCCGGGAGGCCCTTTTCCCAGGCGGCGACGATGGGCGCACAGCCGGTCGATTGCACCGCAACCAAACGCGGCAGCCGATTGTCTTTCAGCCAGCCGAGTTCGCGCAACTCGTGGAAGGCTTTATAAATGCCGATGAGGCCGACACCGCCGCCGGTCGGATAAATGATGACATCGGGGACGTGCCAGTCCAACTGCTCGGCAATCTCCAAGCCCATCGTTTTCTTTCCTTCAATCCGGTACGGTTCTTTTAATGTCGACACGTCGTACAGTCCGGCTTTGGCGACCGCCTGCGCCACGATTTTGCCGGCATCGCTGATCAGGCCGTTCACCAAAAACAGCTTGGCCCCGGCCGCAACGCATTCTTTTCTCGTGATTTCCGGCGCATCCACGGGCATGACAATGGTGGCTTCGATCCCTGCCCGGGCGCTGTACAGCGACCACGCGGCACCCGCATTGCCGTTCGTCGGCATCGCCAGCGCCCGGACGCCCAGTTCCTTGGCTTTCGAGACGCCGACGGCCGCTCCCCGAGCCTTAAAAGTACCGGTCGGGTTCAGGCCTTCATCCTTCATGAACAACCGATCAATGCCCGCATCGCGCCCCCATGCGTTCAGCGAAAGCAGCGGCGTCATGCCTTCACCGAGCGAAACCTTATTTTCCGGTTTTTCGACCGGAAGCAGCTCATGATAACGCCATAAGCTGGTTTCACGCCCTTTCAAGTCATCCGCGCGCCATCCGGCTTTTAGTCCGTCGAGATCGTAGGCGACCAGCAACGGCGAGCCGCACGCGCATAATTGGCGGCGCTCCGTCGCGCGATACGTCTTCCGGCATTTCGGGCAGTATAAATGGGACACGTAACTATAGGCCATCATGCCACGCTCCTTGTTCCACTCAATCTCGGTCATTTTTTCTTTAGCCAATACCCCCGCAGCGCTGAGAGCAGACGCCTGCGCATCCGCTGAATGATCTTCCGGCATTCTGATCCGCGAATGATCTTTTGGCATGCCGCGTGACTATTCATCAATATGGATGGTGGCGGAATGGGACGGAAATTCGGCAGGCCGCTTTTCTTAATAAAAAACAATCAAGACCCGCCAACAACGTTCAACGATCGTTTCCACCCGCTTTTCTTCTATAATAAAAAACAGTCCCTTTTAAAGTCATTGTTTTTTCGAAAAAAATGCATTATCCTTTGCGGTGAGAAAGCCTCCCGCTCGATCCAACGAAAAACCGCCCGCCTAAAGGGGACCACTTCGACCTTTAAGCGGACGGTCTTCACTCAACCATGCTGAATTTGGATATTAATGATGCAACTTGTTATAGGCCGATTCGATGTGAGGGATCAGCGGGTGGCTTTCCTCCAATCCCGTCAGCTCTACGATCGCCTTTCTGATCCCCTTGTTCGTGATCAGATTCTGGACGGCAACGGCTTCGTCGTCCCCGGCAAAATCAAAGCTGAGGGCCGCGGCGATTCCATCCACCAATCGGTGCGGGATTTCGTTCATCAAGGAATGATATTGCCGAGCCGGGCCGACAAGACGGTCATCATAGCCTAATTTCCGTTTCGGCGAGCGGCCGACCCGCGTCACCTCATCGGAAATGTTAGGATTGCGGAAACGGTTGACAATCTTCTTGACATAAATCCAATGGTCTTCCGGACGGAATCCGTGTTTCCGGATAAGCAGTTCGCCGGTTTCCTTTAGAGCGCCTTCCACGATCCGGCGGACTTGATCGTTCTCGATCGCTTCCTGGATCGTCTGGCAGCCGGCCTGATAGCCGATATAAGCCGTGATCGCGTGCCCCGTGTTGACGGAAAACAGTTTCCTTTCAATATACGGCAACAGGTCAGGGACAAACGTCACCCCTTCGATCTCGGGCGTCTTTCCGTGAATTTCCTTCGTTTCAACGACCCATTCAAAAAACGGCTCGACTTTTACCATCAGCTGATCGGCATTCTCCTGATTGGGGACGATGCGGTCCACCGCGGCATTCGGAAAACCAAAGAGACGATCAAAATCCTGTTTTTCCGCTTCGTCTAAACGCTGATAAATGTGCTCTTTTAACTTGCCGCTCGCGCCGATCATATTTTCACAGGCAATGATGTTTAACGGTTGTTTATTCTCCCGCAAGCGTTTTCGAAAAGCTTCAACAATTAACGGGGCAATCAAGGGCAATACATTGGGCCCGACCGCCGTCGTCACGAGATCCGCTTGAACAATGGCCTCGATCGCTTTGTCCGGGTCGGTTTGGCTGTTTATGCCGCTGACATTTTTAACAATCTGAACGTCTTCGGTTTGATCCGCCAGCACCACCGCGTATTCTTTGCGGGAATTAATGAGGTCAATCAAGGTGGCATTCACGTCGATAAAGCAGATCTCATATCCCGATTGATAAAGGAGGGTCCCGATAAATCCCCGGCCGATGTTGCCCGCCCCGAAATGTACGGCTCGCATTATTCATTCACCTCATTGAAAATGCTTAAAATTTCTTTTTTATCGGTCGCTCGGATAATGCGGTCGACATTCTCTTCTTTGGAACAGACGATCGCGATCTTTGAGAGCATTTCGATGTGTTCATTATTTTTGCCGGCGATCCCGATCAGCAGCTTGACGACATTACCATTGCCAAAATCAACGCCATCCGGCACTTGCACAATGACGATGCCGGACGCTTTGACCGTTTCTTTAGCGTCCTCTGTCCCATGGGGAATGGCGACATAATTTCCCATATAGGTGGATGCCAAAGCTTCGCGTTCAAGCATTTTATCGATATACGCTTCCTCCACATAGCCGCGTTCGACCAAAAGCTTGCCGGTTTCACGAATCGCTTCCTCTTTCGAAGCAAAAGCTTGGTTTAACAAAATGTTTTGTTCGTTGAGAATGCTGTTGGTCATGATCAACGTCCCCTTCTCCCTAAAAATTTTTGATAGCTATAGTCCAAAAGACGAAAGGCCTTTCAACTTTTTTGGCTCACCTTGAAAAATTTTTGATGGCTATAGTCCCAAAGCCTTTGGCTTAAATAAGCGTAAATTTTTTCCTGATCTTCCGATTGAAATAACGCGAGGGTCTCTTCGCTTTCTATAATCAAGGCGCTGATATAGCTCAAAAGCTCCAACCCTTGGGGCGACAAGCTTTCCGGTGAAAGCAGGACAAGCGCATGTTTCATCATCATGTCTTCTTGATCCATCGCCTTTAAGGGAAGCGGTTTCGGTAAAGCGTAAATGCGAAAGATCGGTTTTAAAACATGACGGTCTTTGCTGTGAAACAAAGCCAGCGTGGACCTCGGAATGCCTAAAGCGCCTTGTAACTCTCTTTTCAACAAAGCGTCGGCGACCGATTGCCGATCGCTGATGAGCTGCGCATCCATTAAATCTTTAGCGATGGCATTTAACATGTCCTTAAGGGAACCCCGCTCGGTCAGGTTCACGACCGCAAAGATTTCTAACACCGAAATGGCTGCATTCAAATATTCATTCATCTGTTTGAACAACGTTAAAACGTCGTTTTCGTCCAGCCGATGCGCTAAGTTGTCGTCGATCGGTTCGGAGCGGTGAACGGCCTTTTTAAAGGCTTGTACATCCACATAATTTTTTATCCGTTCCAATTCCTTTTCAGAAGGGATCGGATTAACCACAAAAGCCTCTTCAGGCAGGCCCGGCAAATCCACCGTCGAGATGACAAGATCGTAACGATCGAGTTGGGTTTTATCCAATTCAAAAACGGATGTGGTTTTATACTCAACGATTTCGGGTATTTCTTGTTTTAATCGGCTCGACAACATCTTGGAGGTCCCGATGCCGCTCGAGCAAATGATCAATGCTTTTAAGTCGTGCCGATTAGGCCCTCTCACCAAGCAAGACCCGAAATGCATGACGATATACCCGATTTCTTCGTCCGGCACATGAATGCCCTGGAACACGTCATGAACGGCCGCTTTGACGACGTGAAACAGTTCGCGATAGTCGGTCTTGATCTTTTCCAGCAACGGATTGGTAATGCCCATGTTTTGCTTCATCCGGTACATCGCCGGTTTTAAATGCGCCAGCAAGCCTTGATACAAAGAGTGGTATGGACTGAGATCCCGTCCGATCCGTTCACCGACCTTATTAATGAGCCGCTTCGTCAGGACCGCGAGCTGAAGATTGTCTTCTTCCAAAACGATTTCCTTTTCAAATCGGAGTTTCGCGCCGCTCAAATGCATGCTGATATAGCCGACTTCCGCCTCGGGAATTTTTATATGAAATTTTCCTTCGAGCTTTTCGGCTATTTTCTTTGCGAAAGCAAACTCTTTCGTCTTTCTCAAGTCCTCCAAAAAACCGGGTTCAATGGTGATTTTTTCGCCTCTGCGAATGCGTTCAATGGCCAAGGACAGATGGACGATCAAGCCAATATAAGCGCTGTCGGCGAATGCGTAAGGCAGTTCATCGCGAACCTCTTTGATCACTTGGTCGACCAAAAGGATGTTTTTTCTCTCAACCAACCCCAGCATCCGATCAGATATCGAATCGATGAGATCGCCGGATTTATTTTGAATTTGATCCTTGATCATCGCTAAAAATTGCGATTCATCGATATTCTCCATAAGGATCTTGCTCATCACTTGGCGTTTCGCTTTTTCGCTTCCTTTGATTTCAATGCCGTACCCTCTTCTGCGAACAAGCCGCAGTTCGAAGGGCTTCAATTTTTCTTCCAACTTGTCGAGGTCATGACTGATCGTCGCGTTGGTGACGCGCAAATCATGAGCCAACGCGAAAAGCTTAATCGGCCGGGAAGCTTCCAGCAACGTGCAAAGAATGAGCGTTTGACGTTCTAACGGCGTATATTCGGTCGGCACCTCATGCAACAGCCTATGTTTTAAAGCCTTTAAATCTTGATCATCTCCTATGATTTGGATGCCAAAGCCCGCCTTTTTATTCAGTTGTAAATGAAAGGATTTTGCAATTTTTTCAATGCCTTTTAAATCCCTTCGGACCGTGCGCTCACTGACACCGATGTCATCCGCGATCTCTTTAACCGTCAAACCCTTCCGATGCGTCAAGAGCGCATTCAATATTTGTTTTTCTCTGGCAGAAATGATCATTCTGCTCACTCCATCGGTTAAGATGATCGCCGTGACTGTGGATAACTTGCCTTAAGGCACCTTTATTTTAGGCTTGAAAATTTTTATTATACAACGAAAACATAATGTATTTCCGTCAATAGGGTTGCTGACAAAATTAAATTTCCGCAAAAAACGAGGACTAATTCCACAAGCCGTTCACAATGGCCTTGGATTTAGTCCCCCTTTCCCTTACTTTTTCAATTGCTCGACCAGTTCATCATACCTTGGGCTGTTGAGGAAATTGTCAACGGAGATGTGCTGTGCCCCAGGCAATTTCGCTTTCGCCCGATCGGTCAAATCTTTATGGGTCACGACAATATCCGCATCATCCGGCAAATTATTAATGGCGGTATTGGTCACTTCGACATCAATGCCGGCTTCTTTAAATTTATTTCTTAAAATCGACGCCCCCATAGCGCTGGAGCCCATGCCAGCATCACAAGCAAAAACGATTTTCTTCACTTCTTTGTTTTTAAGTTCCTCGGAAACCAAGGCTTCGGCGACGCTGCTTGTTTTTCCTTTCATTTCTTGCATTTTTTCCGTTGCGCTCTTCAGATCCTCTTCAGCGTTGGAGCGGCTGACTTTAAGAATGAAGGAAGCGATCAAGAACGAAACCGCGGCAGCCACAACAACCCCCAAAATCACGCCGATGTAATTTCCTTTCGGCGTCATCGCCAATATTGCGAAAATGCTGCCAGGTGATGGAACGGCGACTAAACCGACATTAAATAATTGGAAAGTAAAAACGCCCGAAACCCCGCCGGCAATCGTCGCTAAAATTAACTGAGGTTTCATCAAAATATACGGGAAATAGATTTCATGAATGCCGCCCAAAAAATGGATAACGGCAGCGCCCGGAGCCGTTTGTTTGGATGTGCCTTTGCCAAAAATGCAATAAGCCAACAAGACGCCAAGACCCGGCCCGGGGTTGGGTTCCAGCAAGAATAAAATCGATTTGCCGTGTTCAGATGCTTGCTGTACGCCCAAAGGACTTAATACCCCATGGTTGATCGCATTGTTTAAGAACAGAACCTTGCCCGGTTCGATGAAGATATTGGCCAACGGCAATAAGTGCGCGTTAATGATGGCCTGAACACCCGAAGCCAAAAATTTGTTCAATCCCACAACAACCGGATCAATCGCCTTATATGCCAATAATGTCAAGATGAAAGCGATAATCCCCGCCGAGAAGTTATTGACGAGCATTTCAAAGCCGGATTTTATTTTGCCTTGAATCAGTTTATCGAATTGTTTAACGACATAACCGCCCAAGGGCCCCATGATCATGGCCCCGAGAAACATGGGAATGTTCGCGCCGATGATGATGCCCATCGTGGCCGTCGCCCCGACAATCCCGCCGCGATGGTCATAAACCATTTTTCCTCCGGTATAACCGATCAGGAGCGGCAATAAAAACTTGATCATCGGGTCAACTAATGTCCCTAAATCTTTATTAGGCAACCAACCTGTCGGGATAAAAAGCGCGGTAATGATCCCCCACGCGATGAATGCGCCGATATTCGGCATGATCATGCCGCTTAAAAAGCTTCCGAATTTTTGTATTTTCACGCGAACCCCTTGGCTCTCAGCATGGGTAGACATCCGTGTCCAACCTCCTTTAGTATAGGTTTTGTTGCACTTTTATTCTAAAGCGCTTACACACGCGCCTCAATCAATAGAAAAATCGTTTTTGTCCTTTCTATTAGTGACATTTATTAAATATCCCCTTATTCACGATAAAGTATGTGCTGACTTCAAAATCAACCGTTATCGTTCGTTCCAAAGCTGGACCATCGGCCGTATCCTCAAAAATATCCGACCGATCCTTTTCTCCGTTTAAATGAAAACACATGGCCATGTTTAAGGCCATGCGTTATCGTTGTTTATATAAAATCGCTTTCAAAGGGCTGTTTGCCAGCTGGACAAGCAGGCGGCGGGCACAGGCTTTAATCATTCTTTATAAAGCCGGCAAAGTTTTGCGAGTGCATGTCCGCCCGCCTTTCACTCCGCCCGGTGATAATACGCCTTCATCACTGCCTCCGGGACCATGCTGCCGCCGGTGGCCCAGATGATGTGGCAGGCGCGATCCATTTTTTCAATAAGATGATGTTGTTCGAGATAATGCCGGCCGGCGGGCTGGCACACCAGTTGAACGGGACCGTAAAAACCGGCGAGNGCCGAGGGCTCCAGATAAACGTTTTCCGCATCGGCAAGATCGCGCAGGAAAGCAAACAGACGGTCATCGCTCACCGTATAACATCCGCTGATCAAGTGGCCGACGGCCTTGCCGACGAATCCGGAGGGGCGGCCGACCGCGAGCCCGTCGGCGGCCGTTTGATTATCCAGCCCGAAATCGAACACGGACACCCGGTCATGAAGGCCGGTCATCAGCCCGATGAGAAAGCACGGCGAATGGGTCGGTTCGGCAAAGAAACAATGGACGTGCTCGCCGAACACTTGCTTCAGACCGAACGTCACGCCGCCCGGACCGCCGCCGACGCCGCACGGCAAATAAACAAACATCGGATGATCGGCATCCACGGCGATGCCCAATCCGCGGAGCTGCTCCTGCAAGCGGAGCGCGGCGACCGCGTAGCCGTAAAAAAGATCCCGGGAATGTTCATCGTCGATAAAATAACAGGCCGGATCGGCGGCCGCCTGCTTCCGTCCTTCTTCAACCGCTTGGCTGTAATCGGACGGATGTTCGATGACGGTGACCCCTTTGCTCCGCAACAACTCTTTTTTCCACTGTTTGGCATCTTGCGACATGTGCACCGTCACCCGAAACCCGAGCGCCGCCCCCATGATGCCGATGCTTAATCCCAAATTTCCCGTCGAGCCGACGACAATGCGAAATTGCGAAAAAAAGCGCCTGAACCGGTCGCTGTTGAAAACGGCGTACGAATCCGAGGGAGACAGCAACCCGTGTTGAAGGGCGAGGGTTTCCGCATGTTTCAATACTTCATAGATGCCGCCCCGGGCTTTGATCGACCCCGAAATCGGCAGGTGGCTGTCGCATTTTAATAAAAGTTTGCCGCGCAGGCGCAAATGATAGACTTCGGCCATTCGCTCCCGCATGTTCGGGATATCGATGAGCGGCGATTCGATGAGGCCGCCTGCCTCGGCGGTTTCCGGAAAAACCGCTTGGATATAGGGGGCAAAGCGCCGCAAGCGATCCGCCGCCGCCAGCATGCCGTCCCAAGTCACGCCCTCGGCCTCCGTTTTTTCGCCATATCGCGGATTTTCCCAAAAAACTTCTTCACACTTGACCACTTTCTCTAAAAGCGGGTATTCCCGCTTCCACTGTTCCAACGTCTTTCCATGAACCGTTTGCGGTGCCACCCCATTCCCTCCCGCTTGCTTTTTCTTTTGATTTTATAATAACCGAACCGCTCTTCAGTCGACATCCCCATTTCTTTGGGTCTTAATCAACGGCACGGCCTTCAAGGCCGATTCACCGTGAAACGTCGTGTTGTTTCAGCAATACAAACTCCGGGTCCCTCATTTGGTTCGCCACACCGGTTGGACGACCGGCGGCTGCACATGAAAATCACACGGCGATCGATTAACGCGTGGCCGCTTCAAAGCAGAATATGAAGGTTTAACGCCAAGGAGTTGTCACAATGATTTAGGACAAAATAACTATATTTAAAAAATACATATCATTTTAAAAATGTTGTATAATACGGGAAACAAAATAAAGGGGAGTGATGCCAGTGACCACAACGAGCCAAACGCTGAAGGAATTGTCCGAATCCGTGACCGAGCAAGTCATCGAATGGCGCCGGTTTTTGCACGCGCATCCCGAGTTGTCTTTTCATGAAGAAAACACCTCGCAATTCGTCTATGACACTTTAAAATCGTTTGGAAATATCGAGCTGTCGCGGCCGACCCGAACGAGCGTCGTCGGTCGCATCATCGGGAAACAGCCCGGAAAGACACTGGCCATCCGGGCGGACATGGACGCCCTGCCCATTGAGGAAAAAAACACGTTTCCATTTGCCTCGAAAAATCCGGGCGTCATGCACGCGTGCGGACACGACGGGCATACGGCCATGCTGCTCGGGGCGGCGAAAGTGTTGTCCGGACTTAAGGACGAGCTGAACGGCGAAGTCCGCTTATTGTTCCAGCACGCCGAAGAACTCGCCCCCGGCGGCGCCGAAGAAATGGTGCAAGCCGGCGTCATGGACGGCGTCGACGCCGTCATCGGCGCCCACCTTTGGTCACCGCTGGAAACCGGGAAAATCGGCATCGTTTACGGACCGATGATGGCCGCACCCGACACCTTTTACATCACCATCAAAGGCAAAGGCGGCCACGCGGCGATGCCACATCAAACCGTCGACAGCATCGCGATCGCCGCGCAAGTCATCACCAACTTGCAGCACGTCGTAAGCCGCCAGACCAATCCGCTCGACCCGCTCGTCGTTTCCGTCACTAAAATTCAAGGCGGAACGACGCATAACGTCATTCCCGGCTCCGTGGAACTCGTCGGGACGGTGCGCAGTTTCGACGCCGGCCTCCGCAAAAACGTCCCGAAGCTCATGGAGCGCGTGATCCAAGGCATAACCGCTGCTCATGGCGCCGACTACGATTTTAAATACGAAGAAGGCTACCGGCCGGTGATCAACGATCGCGGTGTAACGGCAATGATGGAAGAAGCCGTCCGCGACGTCTTCGGCGAAGAGGCGATCGCCCGTTTGCAGCCGAACATGGGCGGTGAAGACTTCTCGGCGTTCCAGCAAAAAGCCCCCGGCAACTTCTTTTATGTCGGCTGCGGCAATCCCGTTAAAGGCATAGTATACCCGCACCACCACGAACGCTTCACCATCGATGAAGACGCTTTGGAAAACGGCGTGAAACTGTTTGTGCATGCCGCGTTCAAGTTTTTAAACGGTCACTGAATGTTTCGCTTGCATCAAGATCGATCATCCATTGCAGGTCATGTCGCGTTTCATTTCATCAATCATAAGGAGGCTGCACCATGAGCACATTCAAATGGTTGACCGTGCTCCCGTTTATCGGCTTGTTGGTCGGCGTTTATTTTGCCAACCGCGTCACGCCCTTTGTGTTCGGCTTGCCTTTTCTCATGTTTTGGTGCATCCTGTGGGTCGTTTTGACCTCCATCATTATGGCGATCATCTATAAAACCGATCCGGCCAATAAAGAAGGGGATGGATCATGAACGCCGCGCTGGTCATCATCTTCCTCTTTCTCCTGCTCTCGCTTTTTCTCGGCATTCAAGCCAAACGGGGCAAGGACATGAACCTTGAACAATGGGCGGTAGCGGAACGCGGCTTCGGAACCATTTTTGTCTTCATTTTAATGGCCGGCGAAATCTACACGACGTTTACCTTTCTCGGCGGGAGCGGTTGGGCCTACGGCAAAGGCGGGGCCACCTTTTACATCTTGGCTTACGGCTGCCTGGCCTACGTCATGTCGTACTTCATGCTGCCGAAAATTTGGCGTTACGCCAAAGAACAGCGGCTCGTCTCGCAATCGGACTTTTTCGTAAGCAAATATCAAAGCCCCGCCCTCGGCGTGCTCGTCTCGCTCGTCGGCGTCGTCGCCATGGTGCCTTACTTCATCCTTCAACTGAAAGGGCTCGGCATTATTGTCTCGGAGGCCTCCTATGGCTCGATCTCACCGACGGCCGCGATCTGGATCAGCGTCATCGCCGTGACCGCTTATGTCATCATCTCGGGCATCCACGGCTCGGCGTGGACGGCCGTGCTCAAGGACACGATGATTTTGCTGATCGTGATTTTCCTCGGCATTTATTTGCCGATCCATTATTACGGCGGATTTCAACCGATGTTTGAAGCGATCGAAAAAGCCAAGCCCGGTTTTCTGGCGCTTGCGGACGCCGGCATGAGCCCGACGTGGTTCGCCTCGACGGTGCTGCTGACGGCATTGGGGTTTTATATGTGGCCGCATACGTTCGGATCGATTTATTCCGCCGAAACGGAAAAAGTGTTTCGCAAAAACGCGATCTTTTTGCCGCTTTATCAGCTGATCTTAGTTTTCGTGTTCTTCGTCGGCTTCGCCGCAATCTTACAGGTGCCGAGGCTGACCGGTTCGGACGGTGATCTCGCCCTCTTGCGGTTATCGATCAAAACCTTTGACCCGTGGTTTGTCGGCATCATCGGCGCCGCCGGCGTGCTCACCGCCTTGGTACCGGGCTCGATGATTTTGATGAGCGCGGCAACGCTCTTGGCAAACAACGTCTTTAAAGTGTTCCAACCGAACGCCTCCGAAGAGCGGATCACCAAAACCGCGAAATATCTCGTTCCCGTCGTCGCCTTGATCGCCCTGTATTTCACCTTCCAAGGCGGCGCAACGATCGTTNCCTTGCTGCTCATGGGTTACAATTTGGTCACGCAGCTTTTTCCGGCGCTCGTATTCAGTTTAATGAAGAAAAAATTCGTAACCAAAGCGGGCGCGTTCGCCGGCATCATCGCCGGCGTCGCGACGGTCGCCGCCATCACCATCAGCGAAACCTCCGTCGGCCGTCTCTTTCCGTTCTTGCCGCAAGCGATTCAGGACATCAACGTTGGCATCATCGCGCTGATCGTCAACGCGGTCGTCCTCACTGCCGTGAGCGCCGCAACCCGAAGCTTGTCCGCCGCGCCTCAGGCTTCCGAAAAAGCGATGTAAAAACTTAAACCGCCCCGCGGCAGCGCTGCCGCGGGGCGATTCATCTGATGAAACGCGATCGCTTTGCCGGGGAATGCTCTTCTCAAAACATCTCTCTAACTATATCAAAAGAAATGGGAACCGAAGAAGAGTGTCGAGTGAGTTAAGCATTAGCGGAACGCCCAACCTTATAAAAACAAAACCATGGGGAAAACGGGATGGGCAATAAAACGGGGCATGAATCTGAATGTGGACGTCATCTTTTGGAGCCATAATCCAAGAGCAACTAAAGATAAGCCATCGCCTGCCTGCCGAATGGGTTCCATCCGGCGATAAACTGAATGCGGGGCACTTTGCGGTTTTTGACCGCCGCCAGCGGATCATTAAAATAAACATTGTATGCGTCAAACCCGGTCACCAGCACGGCGTGTTCGTGATAGGTCATGCGAATTTTACCGGCCGGCGTCTGCCACGTTTCCCATTCTCCGGCACGGCGCGGAACCAGCTTGTGACAATCACCCACACCGGTTTGCTTTTTTTAATCTGTGTTTGTCGGCGACATGTACGATTTGGAAAATCCCGGATACGGGGTGTATCACGGGCCGATCTTTGACCTTGCAAGCGCTATTAGGGCAGACAGGCCGTCGATTTGACCGGGCGGTATTGAGGTTGCCGAAATATGTGTTGCCGTCCTTCACTTTATACGGCGTCAGATCTTTTTTGACTTGTCTCGCCAGCGTCATTTTGCTCACATGAATGCCGGCGTGATTGAGCATCATGGCGAAGCGGGTCACTTCACAGCCCCTTGGCAGCTGCGGGTATTGCGCGATCAAAGGCGCATCGACGATAAATCTTGGATCTTTTGCGGGAGCATTGGGTGCGGTGGTTTGTGAGGATCTGTTGGCTGTGGTGAATCGTGAGGACGACTTTCGTGGCTGTTTATCGGTCTTGGCAGCGGATGTCTTTGCTGAGGGATCATTTTCAGAGTGGCCGGTTAGCAAAGCTGTTTGCCCGGGAAAACCCTGAGAATTCCACGATCGTCGCTCATCAAGACCCTTTAGGTCATGCTGTCACTGAAACGTTTGACAAACAGGCGTTCGTCCGAGGACGAGATTGGTCTATCAAATAAAATAACCGCCGGCCATCGCCGGCGGCCCGAACCCACTTACTGCGCGTTCATTTGCTTTTCAATCATGTTGTGGACGTTTTGGAATTCTTCGTCGGTGACGATGACCCAGCTGACACCATCCATGTATTTCGGCGTGCCTTTCGTTTCATAATCGATGATATGATTTTGGCAATCGCGGTAATCGGTCGCGAGGCGCTTCATATCGTCAAACGTCAAATTGGTCGTGACGTTTTTTCCCAACACATTCAAAATCGACGTCATTTTCGTGATCGACGTGAAGCTTTTCCCTTTCTGAAGAACAGCTTGGATCACCTGGCGCTGGCGAATGTTGCGGCCAAAGTCGCCGCGCGGGTCTTTGTGGCGCATGCGGACATAACCTAACGCTTTTTTGCCGTCCAAAAAGATGTCACCTTTTTTATAAACGTAGCCTTTCTTATAATAACCTTCATCGACCCATGTGATGTCGTTATGGACCGTCACGCCTCCGACCGCATCGACGAGATCGGCCAACCCTTGCATGTTGACCTTTACATAATAAGGAATGTCGATGTTCAAATATTTTTCCACCGTTTGCACAGCGAGCGGTTCATTACCATACGCGTAGGCGGCATTGATTTTGCTGTATCCCGTACGGCCGGGAATTTGCACGCGCGTGTCACGGGGAATACTCGTCATGAGCATCGAATTCGTCTTCGGGTTCAGCGTCGCGATGATCATCGTATCCGAACGGCCCTTGTCATGCGGTCGCTCATCCACTCCAAGCAGCAAAATATTAATCGGCGGCGCCGTGCTTCTATTTTTTTGAAGCGGCAAGTTTTTGTTTTTTTCCTTGCCGTTGATTGGTTTGTATATTTTATCTGCCGTCTTCTCTAATGAGTGGTAGATGTAATACGCATAGCCCCCGCCCGTAAGGATCAGAATCCCAAGGATGATACCGATGGTCAATAAAATCTTCCTAGATTTTTTTGATTTTCTTTTATGTTTCATAGGTTCCTCCAAGATTCTACAGAAATTTTACACATATAAATTATATCATTATTTAATTGATATAATTGTACAAAGATAAGTTTTATGTACATAGAATAAAATTAACTAGAGATATTGGATCAACTTTTATTTAATTCCGATAAGCATATCTCTTTTACCTTATCCCATGTCATATAAATACGAACGATATCTTCTTCTATCAAAGGCGAACCGCTTTGAATCTCAATAATTTCTAAATCGGTAGTCGCTTTAATGCCATGTTCTGATCCCTCTGGAATTGTTAGAACATCGCCTTGTTTTACAAATCGGATTTCACCATTGAATGCGAATTCTCCTTCACCCTTAATTATAGTCCAGACTTCACTTCTATGATGATGCTTTTGGTAACTTAAATTTTTTCCAGCCATTACACAAATTCGTTTTGTTATTACTTCGTTGCCATCTTCAAATTTGGTGTAGTCTAAAACCCTATACCATCCCCAACGCCGTTCTTCATACATTGGACGCTGATCAAAGCCATTAAGTAACTCTTTAATTTTAGGACTAGCGGATTTATCAGAAACCAAAATACCATCTGGACTTACCGCCACCACCGCGTTGGAGATCCCCAATATTGTAACGGGTATATCCAACTCATTAATCAAATGGGTATTTTCAGATTCCACTATAATCCCTTTCCCAATTTGGTTGGTGGCCATTTCCTCTGTCAACGTATTCCATGTACCAAGATCTTTCCAATAACCATCGTATGACAAAACAACAATATTTTTGGTTTTTTCCACCACTTCGTAGTCAAAGCTTATCTTTGGCAACATATCATACTGTTCTAACAAAACTTCATACTCTATTGGATAACCTTTCTCTTGCAATAACGAAATTATATATTCGAGTTTAAAACCAAATACGCCGCAGTTCCAAAGGGCTCCATTCTCAATCAGTTTGGCCGCTTTTTTTTCTGATGGCTTTTCTATAAAATGGCTGACTGTTAAATAATCTCGATCATTGGAAATAGAAGCGGGAACAATATAACCGTACTTTGCAGATGGATAGGTTGGCTCAACACCAATTAATGCTAAATCGGCTCCGCTTGTTAGTACGGTTTCTTCCAAATCTTTGATTCGATTAAAGAATTGATTTTCAACATATGGATCAACGGGCAACACTACAACAACTTCGTTTAAATTAAAACCTTTAACGCTATATAAATAAACAGACGCTAAAGCAATCGCAGGAAATGTATCACGACGTGAAGGCTCAATAACAATCGGTACATCTTGTCCTAATTGGTTTTGAATCATATCGACTTGTGATCTACCGGTCGCAATAACAGTACTTTTAGTTAAACCTACATTCTCTAACTGTCTCCATACACGCTGCACCATTGATTGTAATTCACCATTATTATTTTCTAACACTTTTAAAAACTGTTTTGAACGTGCATCATTAGATAACGGCCAAAGGCGTTTGCCGGAACCACCTGAAAGTAATACAAGCTTCATTAGATCCCACCTAATACTTTACATGTTTTTAATTTTACTATTAACATAATCTTTGAATTCCTCCCTAAATCTTTCTGGTGAAAAGCGCAATGCATTTTCACGACAATTGTTGTAATCAATATCTCCTGAGATTTTCTCAAATAATTTAATAGAATGAACTAATGATTTTACTGTTTGTTCTTGAAAAAATACGCCTGTTGGCCTCTCGACTTCCCCGTATCCTCGAACCGTTTCTAGTGCTCCACCCTTACCATAGGCAATTACTGGGGTACCACATGCTTGCGCTTCAACCGGTGTAATGCCAAAATCCTCCTCAGCAGCAAACACAAACGCTTTGGCACGTTGCATATAGTCTCTTAAAACTCCAAATGGCTGATATCCTAGCAACTCCACATTTGAAGTAGCCTTTGCTTTAATTTTTTTAAAATCCGGTCCATCACCTATTACCACTAATTTTTTATCAGGCATTTGCGAAAAAGCCTCAACAATCAAGTTGATCTTCTTATATGGAACCATTCGAGATGCAGTAAGATAAAAATCCTCTTTCGTATCATGAAAAGTAAAAGCGGATACATCTACCGGTGGATAGATAACATCCGCTTTTCTTCGATAAACTTTCCAAATTCTTCGGGCGATGAATTTTGAGTTTGCCAAAAAATAATCAACTCCATTGGCCGTACGATAATCCCAATTTCTAATATAATGAAGAATCGCTTTCGCTATCCAACCTTTTATTCCTCTATTTAATCCTGCTTCTTTTAAATACTGATGTTGCAAATCCCATGCATAACGGATTGGTGAATGAACATAAGAAATATGCAGTTGGTCAGGGCCCGTAATAACTCCTTTGGCTACCGCATGTGAGCTAGAAATGACAATGTCATAATTGGATACATCCATTTGTTCAATTGCTAGTGGCATAAAAAGTAGATAACTACGGTATTTTTTCTTAGCGAATGGCATTTTTTGAATAAATGATGTATGAATATTTTTATTAAAAATAAAATGTCGTTCCTCCTCATCTATAAAATCTACCAACGTAAACAAATCTGCTTCAGGATAAATCAATAACAATTGTTCTAACACTTTTTCAGCTCCGGAATAGGTTACTAGCCAATCATGTATAATGGCTATTTTCTTTGACATTTAAAAAACTCCCTTGTGCATTTTGTATTATCTAGATGAGAAGAAAATGTGATATGAACCATTATTTCACTATTCATGTATAAAGACGTCTTTATAATCATTGATTTTTCCTAATGCTTACTTTTTTAATTAAGAAGAATTCAATAATTAATGCCTTACTAGACCAAATAGCTACTAAGTAATAGGCAATGGCAAATAATATGAATACCCAGAGGTTTACCTCGAAGAAAACTAGGCTTAAAACACATATACTTATTATAATAGGTAATATGATATTCTTTTTAATTTTTTTTATTATACGCAATCGGTTTATCATAAGAAGAAAATACAGAGAATAAAAAACGCTTGTTGAAAATCCAACACCCAAGACCCCGTATTCTCTTGTAAATAAAATATTTGAAATAAGTACTACTAAAAAGCTTACCAATAAGTATTTAATTAATATTCTACTGTTAAAGCTTGCGTTAAAGATTTTTTGAAAAATCATAGACCCAATCATCGCCCAAAGCCCTAATATATATCCTTTGAAAGCTGATTCTGTTAAATAAAGAGATTCATGATTGAACTCGCCTCTAAAAAACATAATTTTAATAATCAAGTTTGAAAAAGGTATCAAAAAAAAGCTTATGGGCAAGAAAAAGATGAAAATAATTTTTGCTATTTTCTCAAGAAGTGCAATTTCCGCATTTAATTGCTTACCTGAAAAGTGATTTAATGCAATAGCTGCAACAGGAACACCGATTAAAAAGTTTGGTGTTTCAACCACAAACTTTGCATAATCTAATGCAGAAATTCCGCCCTGTCCAATAGAAGAAGCAAAATACCTTTCAATAAAAACAAGTGCCTGAAATAGAATAACTATTATAACCAAAAATTTATAATCATCAAAAAAGTTAACCAGTAGGGCTATTTTATCTCCCTCTCTATTTTTCGCATTAATAGTAATCGGGGAGTTTTTATAGGACCGAATTGATAGTAAAAACAAGAAAAAATATGATAACGAAAAACCCATACCAATTATCCATGATTTTGATAAATAATATGATATTACCATAAATACTATCATAAATACATTTTGAATAATTGCTCTTAATGAGATAATACCAAACCTATCTTCGGCCTGAAGTCTAAACATAAATAATATAGTCATTGTATAAAATACAGTACCAAAGAGCATTGGCGTAAGAATTGCTTTCGTTTCGTTTAATAATTCATTATTAATATTTGAGACAAACAAACTAATAATATTATTTATAAAGAATAATGAAATAACCATAAATAAGATCGCGAATAGAAAAAAAACTAAGCAAATAGACCAAAATAATGTGTTTGCATTTCCATATTCTTTTTTATTTACGTAATGCCGAAATTGTGGAATGAATGAACTTGAACTGGCTTCACTTGAGAGTAAACTTAGTGGAACAAAAAAAACGTGTTGAGATAATCGAATGGCATCAGCTGTCACAGATGTACCAAAAAAATATGCTATCAAAATTTCTCTAATAAAACCTATTAATTTACTGCCAAAATTACCAATAAATAATTTTAAAAAAGAAAATATGGTCTTATTCACTTCCTATCTCCCTGTTTTAAAAAATTTTAAGAGAAGATATTTTGAGTATACAATACCAAATAGTGCATGATTCTTCTTTTGATTTTTTGTACTTCAATTCACTCGTGACTCATAATGATATTCGTGCCTAATATTGTAAAATGTTCCATCAAGGAATTACTAAAAGATTTTTTTCTTTCTATATACAGCCCATTAAAGTATAATACTCACATACTCACTAATCAAACGTTATTGAATAATTAAGGCACCAGTGCCATAAGAAAAATTGATTCCCTTGATTTCTTTGAGTTTCCTTTTCTATATGTAAAATTATAACCCCCAAGTAAAAGTATCATATCATTTTAATTAATCTTTTCATTTATAATCTCCAGCATTTTATCAATGCGAGATTCCCAGTTATGTTTCTTCGCTTCATTTATACGTTTTTCTTTTAACCTATAATCTTTTTCTTGAAGCGCCTTCTCAATTGCCTCAGAAAACTCATCTACTGTTCTACCGACATAACATAAATCGTAATAATTCTCTAGTGCATTTAATGGTGTCATTACAACAGGCTTTCCTGTTGATAAATACTCAAAAAATTTCATCGGGAACATATTAATAGTATATTCATTTATATTATTTGGTAGCAAACATACATCGAAATATTTTAAATAATTTGGCAATACACTATAATCCCTTGGTCCCATCAAATATATATTGTCAATTTCCTTTAGTGTTGAGATATTTGTCCAAGGATCTCCCTCACCAACCTGTCCTATAAATATAAAACTTTTGTCAGGATTCTTTTTCGCTACAGAAACAATTAAATCGAAATCTAATTTATAACCGTTGATTGCTCCAATAAAGCCAATTCTTGGACTAGGAATATTAGCAATATCATTAGGAATTTCCAATATCTCCGAATTAACCTTTGAGAAATGTTCAAAATCAGCCACATTAGGACTATAATAGGTATTCTCGTTAATTTCTTTTCTAGTTTTATAAAGATTAATAGATGTTGCAAATACTAAATCAACTTTTTTAAGAAGAAGTTTTTCTTCCTCCACAATTACTTCAATAGGCATACCAGGCTGTGCAGACAGTTCATCTACACAATGATACACGGACAACTGCTCACCTAATTTATCAACAAGCATTACCAACAATGGATTATACAACCAAAGAATTGGATTATTAAAACCTAATTTTTTGCTAAAATGTTTAATCATAAACTGTATAAATTCCATGTTAATTTTGCGGAATATTTTATTTCCATTAAATGGTATTACTAGAGGAGACCAAACCCAAAGATTATTTTGCTTCTTTTGTAGACCCTTTACAAACTTACCTACCTTTGTGAAAATTCTTTTAACATCTCTTTGATTAATAGTTGGACGACGAAGGCCTAGTGAATCAATATATAAAACTCTATGCCCTCGATCGGCTAGCCTTTTGGCAATATGCTGTTTATTAGTCCAAAATGGGTAGTCCCAATCTGCTGTTGAAAATATTATAAAGTCATATGCCATTTTATCTATCTATACCCCTTTTTTGTTTCTCTTAATATATTTTTGAAACGCATTTTCGTAATTTGTTACCCAAGAACTAACTGAAAAATGATCTTTAATGAACTTTACACCATCTGCTCTTCTTTTTTCTAAATCACTTGAAAGGAGATATTTCTCGATAATTTTGACCGATTGTTCAATATTTTTAGGGGGAATCGGTATGATTGGTATTTTAGCAGATGTTATTAAGCCCTCTGAAACAAAACATACTAATGAACACGCTAAAGCTTCTAATACTGTAAGAGGCAGTCCAACTTCTTCTCTAAGTGTTGGGAACAAAAGGAAATCAGCACTACTATAGTATTTGTGAAGTTCCTTTCTATCAATTCTACCTGTAAAGATTACTTTTTCAGATATTCCCATATTATGACTAAGCCTAACCAAGTCTTCCTTTTGCGGTCCATCGCCAATCACTATATAATAAAGATTATTGAATTTCTCTTGAAGGAGATGAAATATTTTAAGTGATTGTGCAATACCTTTTTCAGGGTGAAGCCTTGATGTTGAGATAATAACCTTTGCGTCTTCCGAAAGCTTAAGCTCTGCTCTCAACTTTAATCGGGCATTATCATCACGCTTAAAACTATCGTTAATCGCATTATTTATTAGAATGATATTATCATTCATTTTTACCTTTGAATTTAATAAGTCATTGTATGTCTTTTCGCCCACAGCAATAATAAAATCGAATTTAGGAAGGTATTTTAGATCTTTTATATAACCGAGCATATTTTTCAATGCACTTAATTTTTTTTTCCAATTTAATTGAATCTTTGTTTTTATTTCCCCAATAGACGTTCCGTGCGCTTGAAATACAAAAGGAATTTGATATTTGTTTTTATGTGTTACTAAAGAAAATCCAGCTGCGCTTACACTTAATACAACATCAAATGGATCGTTCAAATGAAAATACTCAAAATATATAATACTGTTTTTCCACCATGATTTTGAATATTTCATTGGTTTTGTATCCGGTATTGAAACTAATCGATATCCAAAATCATTTTTCACTATAAGTTCATATTGACGCTCTTTTAAGGAGGTGGTTATAAGTGTTACCTTATGACCTTTTTTTGCTAATTGTTCACCTAATTCGTGTGTAATATGTTCCATGCCACCATACTTATCATGAAATACAGTTGACCTTGTTAGCACGCAAATATGCATTAGTTTACAAGCTCCTTGTAAATTTCCTCCAACTTTTGACTTTGTAATCGTAAATTAAAATTATCTTCAACATTTTTCCGTCCATTAAAACCCATTTTTTCTCTTAAATCCTTGTCTTCGATTAAAAATTGGATTTTTTCAGCAAGTTGGTCAACCGCCTTTTCCCTGACTAAAAAACCCGTCTCCCTGTGAATAACTGCATCAGGAATACCTCCACTATTTGAAGCAACCACAGGTAATCCTGTTGCTGCTGCTTCCAACAGGACCATACCTAAACCCTCTTGGTCACCATCACTTGCTGTAATACTTGGTAAACAAAAAATATGTGCCTTCAACATTTCTTGAATAACAATTTGATTAGTTACTTGTCCTTTAAATATAATCTTTGCATTACAATCAAGTTTTTTTGCATATCTTTGAAGTTGTTCTTTCAGTGGCCCATCACCAATTACCACTAAAGATATATTCTTATTTTTCTTATATAATTTCTCAAAGGCTTTTATCAAATAAATGGTTCCTTTTTTTTCGGTTAGTCTCCCAACTGTTAGTATTGTTATCTCTTCATCGTTTCTTACTGACTTTAGGGGAATATTTTCCACATCTATACCAATATAATGGACTTTAATTTTTTCCGCTGGAAAACCTTCATCAATTAATCTTTTTTTAATATATTTTGATACCGCAATAAATAGTTGACCATGTTTTTTTAATTGGTTTATATAAAGATAATAATTAAACCAAGATATTGGATATAATGTAAATTTAGGGAGCCGTGTAATATCCATTCCGTGAAATGTGGTAACTAGCGGTATATTGTATCGTTTACTTAATGGCAGTGCATAAACCCCATCCACTCCGAAATGCGCATGAATCAATTGTATATTTTTTTGTCTCTTTATATAGTTATCAAATTTGCTCGAATATCTCGTCAGTGTATAAAAAAACTTACTTATCTTTTGCTTCAACTGAAAATCATCCGGATCAACAACACTTGTAATTTCTAGGTTTTCAAAGTCAAAAAAATCTCTGTTAATTACCTCTCTTGCCAATACCCTTACATCAAGATTTTTAAAAGATTTTATTTGGTTATAAATAAATGTTTCTGAAGGTGGTAGGAAAGTATTTCTTAGAATAGCGATTTTCATAATAATGCCCCTCATAATTATTATTTCAATCGTCAATATTGTTTTCAGGATTTATTTTAATTATTTCACCAAAGCTTTTATGACTTTTTCAACCTAGTTAAAGGCAGTTCAAAAGTTAGGATAAATCCCTAATTTATTTTCATATCTTTGGGTTGAGCAAACAAACCAACTAAAAGAAAAAATATCAAAGATACCCTTATGTCATTTAAAAAATAGTTATCAAACATTCCTTGAATTAAAATACACAAGGAACTACCTACTAAAGAAGTTGCGTATAAATTTTCTTTCATTTGCGCAATCCCATATTTTATGACAAGAAACATAAATGTAGTTAATGTAGAAACACCTAGAACTCCACTTTGTAGCCAAGTTATTAATGCAATATTATGTGCTGGTAAATTAAAAAATTGCTCCCAACCACCAAAACCAAGACCTAAAAATCGATTATCCACGATTTTTGGTATTGATTTCCACAAAAAAACTCTTGGATCATTTTCTAACGCAGTTAAAGTCATTCTGTTAATAATATTACTGAAATTTCCTAAAAAAAGAATAACGATTAATGAAATTACAGAAATGGGGATTCCAAAAAAGAAGTAACTTATGGTTTTTTTGTTTTTCATAGATAATATAAAGAAAATTACAATACCAGACACAAGTAATCCTATAACACCAGACCTTGAGTTCGTAGAAAACATTGCAGCAATATGGATTATCGTTAAACCAAGATAAATTGTTTTTTTGTTATATAAAAATAAGCTTAACGATATCCAAGTTAATATATTAAAAAATACAGAGCCTACATTCGTATTAAGAAAAACAGTGCCAGCTTTAGCCGGATCTAAAATATTATTTCTTGATTCCCCAAATAACGTTTCTAAAGAACCAGGATTTATTACCCATTTAGCAAATTCACTTTTTAGAAATTCGATTTCCATTTCAGGAAACAAGAAAAACGTGATGTTAACTATGGAAAGTATAACCGAAATCCTCACTAACCCTTTTAAAACCCACTCATAATTAATTTCATCACTTTGCTTTATTCCAATACCTATAACTATTCCTATTAAACCTATAGCAGCTAATGAAGTATATTTTATTGCAAATAATTCATCAATGGCGTATAAAAAACTAATAATAAGACAAACTAAATAAAGTAGATATGTCAAAAACACTGGTTGTTTAAATATTTTTTTATTTTTGTATGTAAAATATAACGCTGTTAAAAACAAAACTATAACTGCAAATGGCAAATGTATTCCGGGAACATACAATAAAAGAATGATCAATACAGGAATGCCAATTAAGAAGAAATTTCTTTTTAGAGACAGTATAATTATAGCTAATACACTCAGAATAAAATATAACAAAGGGTGATAAATACTTATTGCAACTGAAAATATTACCATTAACATTGCTAATAAATAATAATTAAAATTAATCCCATTAAATACTTTTTCCAAACAGCTATACACCTCTTTAGTATCAAGATAATATCGAGTAGGGGAAAATCATCGTTCATTTCAGGTTATTGCAATGATAAAACTTTCTCTTTATAAACTTTAATTGTTTTTATCAACCCCTCTTCTAAATCAATTTTTGGTTCCCAGCCTAATAATTTAATTGCTTTATCAATCACTGGTCTTCTAACTTTAGGGTCATCCTTTGGCAATGGATGAAAAGTAATCTTACTGCTCGATTCAGATAATCTTTTAACCATTTGTGCAACTTCTAAAATAGAATATTCTTTGGGATTACCTATATTTATAATTTCACCTGTAGTCTTATCTTTCTCCATAACTAATTCTAAAGCTCGAATAGTATCGTCTACATAACAAAACGATCTGGTTTGTTTACCATCTCCATATACTGTTATATCTTTATTTTGGAGGGCCTGTGTAACGAAGTTGGAAATTACTCGACCATCATCATTTCTTAACCCTGCAGAATAAGTGTTAAAAATTCTTACAACCTTGGCTTGAACATTATATTTTTGGTAATACTCATAGCAATATACTTCACCAAGTCTTTTTGCTTCATCATAGCAAGCGCGAGGTCCCCACGTATTTACATTTCCTCTATAGCTTTCTGGTTGAGGATGTACTAGTGGATCGCCATAAACCTCGCTTGTACTAGCGAATAATATTTTGGCATCATTTTTTTTTGCTAATTCCAACATATTCTGTGTTCCAATTGTATTTACCGCTATCGTTCCCAATGGGTCTGCTTGATAGAATTTAGGAGATGCTGGAGAAGCTAGGTGATAAATTTCTCCTACATCACATAGACTTGGATGATTAACAATATTTTTATCAACCACATCATGCTTTATGAACTCAAAATAATGATTATCAATTTCGTTTTTAATATTTGATAATTTACCTGTTGATAAATTATCTATACCTATCACATAAAAACCTCTATTCAAAAGATCCTTTACCAAATGAGAACCTAAAAATCCTGCAACACCAGTTATTAGGATTTTTTTCACTCATTTTCTCTCCTTATTCTAATGAGTATTACTTTTGAACATTACGATAAAAGTTCTCAATAGGATTTTTAGATCATTAATAAATGACAAGGTTCTTATATATTCAAAATCATACTCCAGATGTTCATGTATTGGCATATTTCTTACATTACTTATTTGCCAAAGTCCTGTTATTCCCGGTTTTACTAATAAACGTTGCTTTTCATAATCAGTGTAAAAATTATCAACAATAAATTTCTGTTCAGGTCTAGGACCAATAAAACTCATATCACCTTTAATAATATTTATTAATTGGGGAAGTTCATCTAGGCTTGTTTTACGAATAAATCGACCAACCCTAGTGATTCTTGGATCGTTACTTGAAGTTGGTGATTTAGCTTGATTAGACACATGGGGGTACATGGTTCGAAATTTATATATTTTAAATTCAACACCATTCTTTCCTACTCTTGTTTGTTTAAATATCACATCTCCTTCTGAGTCTATTTTAATTAAAATAGCTATAAGAACAAAAATTGGAGATGTTATTATCAATAAAATTATTGCAAAAATAAGATCAAGAGCCGGCTTTAATACATCCGTATAAAATGTATGTTTAACGAAAACGCTTGTTTTATTAATATTATTTGAAGCTTCATTTCTCATAGCATCACCAATATTCTTACTTATGTAACTTAACATGGAGCGTCATTATAATAATACGGAATTTGTTACAATGTCAGGCCTTCCTATTGAGTAATATTCAATTCCTGCATTTTTTGCGACTTCAAGTGCAAAACAATTCCTTCCATCAAATACAATCGCTTCGGCCATTATTGATGGTAAATTGAATAGATTGATTTCTTTTATCTCTTTCCATTCCGTGAGGATAATTGCACAATTGACGTTCTTTAATGCTGCATTTACAGACTCTACATAATTAACTTTAGAAGGGAGAATTTTTTTTGCGTTTTCGATAGCAATGGGATCATAGGCCAAAACTTCTGCTCCCTCATTAATTAATTCCCTTGTAACAATTATCGATGGTGCTTCACGCATATCATCAGTATTAGGTTTAAAAGCTAATCCTAAAAGGGCTATTTTTTTCCCCTTTAATGAACCTAATCGTTGTTTTACTTTATTCAACAGATGTATAGGCTGTTGTTTATTAACCTGCATTACAGACTTTAATAATTCAAATTCATAGCCGTTTTCGCTAGCGAGACGTACAAGTGCACTAGTATCTTTTGGAAAACAGGAACCACCATAACCTATACCTGCATTTAAAAATTTCGATCCGATTCTGCTATCCAATCCCATTCCTTTAGCAACTTCTTCAACATTTGCGCCTGTTAACTCACAAATTTTTGCAATTTCATTTATAAAACTTATTTTTGTTGCTAAGAATGCATTCGATGCATATTTGATCATTTCTGCACTTAAAATATCTGTTTTAAAAATTGGAATATTGAATGGTCGATTAATCTCTTCAATTAGAGAACCAGCTGATTCATTATCATAGCCAATAACAATTCTATCACCGTGAAATGTATCATTAATAGCCGAACCTTCTCTAAGAAACTCAGGATTTGAAACAACTTCGACTTTAACATCATTTTTTAGATGTGAGTTAATCAACTTTTTCAACTTATGATTTGTTCCTACAGGAACAGTGCTCTTTGTTACAACAACCACATCCTGTTTAATATGATAGGCTATATCTTTCGCCGCAGATTCTATGTACGAAATGTCGGCTGAACCATCTATATTCTGTGGTGTACCGACGGCAATATAAATTACATCAGCATTTGAAAGACCTTTATCATAATCCGTCGTAAAATTGAGTTTCCCATATCCGATATTTTTTACCATTAACTCTTTTAAACCTGGTTCATAAATAACAGTATCCCCGGATTTAAGACGTTCTATTTTACTTTGATCAATATCGATACAAGTTACATTATGACCAATTTCAGCAAGAGAAACTCCAGTAACTAATCCAACATATCCAGTTCCAATTACAGATATATTCAAATGATGACCCTCCGTATTTAAAATAAACATATTCGGCTTAAATTATCTTATAATAATATGAAATACACTTATCGGGCATCTAACCCACCCTCACGCCACACCTTCGACGACGGGCGTCTAAGGTGGCCGGACCGTCATCGTCCCCACCCACAGCGTGGCCGAGTGCCTCCATTGTTAACGGTAAGGAGACATCACCGTTCATTTAAAATTGTTAAATGCCAATCGATTAAACTCGCTTTATAAGATCACCATGCCTGCCATCAGATTAAGACGTAATCAAGTCCTCTCTGACAATTTCTTTTAAATATTTAAGAACAGATGGGCCAATAGATTCATTTTGCAGCGCAAAATCAATGGTCGTCAGCACAAAGCCCAATTTTTCGCCGACGTCGTATCGTTTGCCCTCGAAGTTATAGGCATAGACGTCTTGGATTTCACTAAGCATCTTAATGGCGTCGGTCAATTGGATTTCGCCGCCGGCGCCGATGACGCCCTTTTCAAGGAACGAGAAAATTTCCGGCGTTAACACATAGCGGCCCATGATGGCGAGATTTGACGGGGGGTTTTCTTTCGGTTTTTCGACAAGATCAGACACTTTATACAACCGGCCGTCGGCTTCAGACACCGCGACAATGCCGTAACGGGACGTTTCTTCAAGAGCAACGTCTTGGACACCCAAGACGGAAGCCCCGGTTGCCTCAAATTGATCGATAAGTTGTTTAATACAGGGGGGATTGGATTGGACGATGTCATCACCCAGCAAGACCGCGAACGGTTCATCACCGATGAATTTGCGGGCACACCAGACGGCATGGCCCAGGCCTTTCGGTTCTTTCTGACGTATGTAATGAATGTCCACTTGGGACGGCTGCTGGACTTTTTCTAAAAGGTCGTATTTTTTCTTTTTAATGAGGTTATCTTCAAGTTCAAAGGCGTTGTCAAAATGATCTTCGATGGCGCGTTTGCCTTTGCCGGTCACGATGATGATATCCTCGATCCCGGCGGCAACCGCCTCCTCCACGATGTATTGGATGGTCGGTTTGTCGACGATCGGCAGCATCTCTTTCGGCATCGCCTTGGTCGCCGGCAAAAACCGGGTGCCGAGGCCCGCGGCCGGTATAATCGCTTTTTTCACTTTTTTCAATGGTCAATCCCCCCTTATGTAAACACCATGCACCCATCGGCCATCCTCTTTAAAACAAGCCTAAAAACTTTTTCTCCCGGATTCGGGTCGGTTGGTCACGGTTGACAGTTTTACCGTATATCAACAGTTCGGCGTTTTCCTCGAAAAGATAACGGGTGCCGGAGCCGAACGCATTTTGAATCTCTTTATAAGCTTCGCGCAGATGAAAAGCCCGCGTCGTTGTGTTGTGCGCATCCGACGCAACAAAGTGAGCCAAGCCGTGCTCGATGAGGTCGAAAGCGAGCTTGCGGATCTTTTTGCCGAACCGCCCCGTGAGGCTCGCGGCGGTAACTTGAGAGAGCGCACCGTTGTTGATCAAATGATAGAGCACATCGGGATGATCAAAAATCTCATTATTACGCTCCGGATGGACGATGACCGGAATAATACCGGCGAGCTGCAGGTCGTAGAAAAGCTGAGCGGCGTAGCGCGGCACATGGTTCGTCGGAAATTCGACGAAGAGATACACACCGCTGTCGTTCATCGTCAGCACATCGCCCTTCTCCAGTCCTTCCAGTATGTCACCGTGGAGCCGGTTTTCCTGGCCGGGCAGGACGGTAACGGGGACGCCTTCCCTCTCAAACAACTCGTTTAAAAGGGCCACTTGCATCTCAATTGACGCTTTATCGTTTTCATAGACGCCGTTTTTGTGGTGCGGCGTCGCGACGATGTGCGTGATCCCCTCGGAATAAGCGGTACGCGCCATATCAAGGGCGTCTTGCTCCGTCTTCGCGCCGTCATCGACGCCCGGCAGAATGTGGCAATGCAAATCGATCATAATGGAAACCCTCTCCCGAATATCAGAAAACGTTTCTCTCTCTGTTAAGCCAGCAGTCGTTTACGTGGTATTTACCGCTTTGTTTATTTTTAACCACTCGATGGTCATAGGATGAAAGCCCCGTTTTGAAATGGTAATTATTGCGGCGATGTGCCGTATTTAGCAAAAACAATTCGAATCTGTCATCCCCCCGCTCTGCCGCGAGGGGAATGACTTTTAATCTAGCGAATCGCCGCCTGTTTTCAATTTATCAAAAAACGTCACCTATTATTGGGTCATCTATTCGATATGGACAATTGGTCTGAACGTAAGACAAGGATATCAGTGGCCATAGTAGTAATAATACCGGCCTTCGCGCATCGGCTTGCGGTTCAAAACGACGCCGAGCAAGCGCGCGTTCGCCTTCTGCAACAAGTCGCGCGCTTCGATCGCCGCCTCCCTCTCCGTTTGTCCGCTCGCAACGACGAGAACGGTGCCGTCGCAAAAGCTCGAGAGGATTTGTGCGTCCGTCACAGCGAGTACAGGCGGGCTGTCGAAAAGAATGACGTCGAAACGGTCATAAACGTCATTCAAAAACTCGCGCATCGCCTTGGAGCCGAGCAGCTCTGCCGGATTCGGGGGGATCGGCCCGCTCGTAATGATGTAAAGGTGATCGACGTCGCTCTTGCGCACGACTTCCGGCAATCGAGCTTGCTTCGTCAACAAGTTGGTCAAACCGAACGTATTGTTCAATCGGAAAGTATAGTGAACGGTCGGCTTGCGCATGTCCGCATCGATCAGAAGCACGCGTTTTCCTTGCTGAGCCATGACAACGGCGAGGTTCGCGGTCGTCATCGACTTGCCTTCGGACGGGCCGGAAGACGTGACGACAAGGGTTTTCAGTTCCCGGTCAGCCAGGGAAAACTCGATGTTCGTCCGGATCGTCCGGTACTGTTCAGAGATCGGCGATTTCGGATCCAAGTGCGTAATCAAGCTGCGCTGTTTGGTGCTGTTTAAATCTTTCCGCGCTTTACGCTTCAACGCCTTCACCTCCCATCCGGCGGGCGGCTCGGGCTTTCGAGGCGGCGCGCAAATCGTTCGCGCTCGCTTCCATTACGGCACCCAACACGGGCAATTCGAGAAATTGTTCGATGTCCTCTTCGGTTTTGATCGTGTTATCCAAATATTCCAAGAGGAAAGCGAGCCCGACGGACACCATCAAGCCGACGACGAACGCAATCGCCATGTTCAGCGTCGGTTTCGGCGCGACGGGATGGCCGTCCGCCGCCAGCCGCGCCTTCGATAAAATGCTGACGTTATCAATGCTCATGATGGTCGGAATTTTGTCGGCGAACACTTCAGCGATGGTGTTGGCGATTTTGAGCGCCTTCGCCGGGTTTTCATCCCGGACGGAAACCGCGAACACTTGCGAGTTTTGCTTGCTTTCCACGGATAATTGGCCTTGCAGTTCATCCGGTGTGAGATCAAGATGAAGCTTGTCGATGACGTCTTTCAAAATCGTCGGGCTTTTGATGATGTCGCTGTACGTATTGACCAATTGGACATTGGCTTGCACTACGTTCATGTTAAATTGTGTCTGATCCTTAAGCGATTGGTTGACCAAGATTTCCGTATCCGCTTCGTATTTCGGCGTCATGAAAAAATAGGTGATGATGGCGCTGGCGGCCGTCGCGAGCAGCGTGATCACAGTGATCATGGCCAGCCGTTTTTTCAGGATTCGAAAAATGTCTTGCAAACTGATCGTTTCTTCCATGTCGAGCCTCCGCTAGCGGAAATATTTAGATGATAAAAAACCAATCGTATTATAGCACATTTTTCGAGCGTTGTTGCCAAATATTCGGGAGACTCGAAAAAAAAGTATCCTTTTCGTCAAAGTCTCTTAAAAGGTTGGAAAAAGTGCCGATATATTTAATAGGCGTCACGTGGACGTCCTCGGGACTCAATTATTGGCCGGAAGCGGTTCAATGTAATAAATGAATTCCGTCGTCCCCCTTAAGAACGATTTTTTCATCAAGTAAACCCGGTACGTGCCGTCCTCGAGGGAATCCATGCGGCTCAATTCCAGTTTATGCTTTTTACAAAACTTCTCGACCGCCTGTTGCAAGGTGGGAGCGACCACCTCATCGACAGGGGAATCGTATGCCCGGGCGTTCGTCTTTTTCCCATCGTATTCCAAGAAAAATGCATAATGCCCCATGTCCCGTACCTCTTTTCCTGTTGCCCACTCATTAAAAAAGTGTTTTTATCCTGGACTATTGGGCCTAGTGATATAACGAACGCTACGGCCAGTTTTTTTGCTTCTACATTTTATGCCTCAAATCGTTACACAATCATTACACAATATTGGAATTTCCGGCAAGCGTCGTCGCAATTCGCCATTTCTACTTTCTTTATTTACCATAAAGTCGAAGTTGGCTAGGCCTTTCTTCACTATGAAAAATTTTTCACAATGCACACAACATCTTTTTATGAATCCATCTTTCGGTCAACGATGGACCTCTTTTCGTGGCCAATCATTCTAACTCACTGTCTGCGGATCCGTTCTTTAGACTCGTACACTTCATCAATCCTTGCGCCTTTTGACCCTTCTGATCATATTTTCACAACATATGAAATAATGGACAAACAATATTCCTACTCATGCTCTAATCTTTTTGACCTGTCCTTGACGCCCCCCTTCCACGTCGCTCAGACCTTTGTTCTTTATTTGAGATTATTTCTGTTTATTATAATGAATACCAACTTTTTTGTCTGCACCTTTTGGACTAATTTTTCACGTCCGGCATTCAGAAAGACTATTTTTTGGCCACCTAAGACGAACGTCCCATTTTTTCTAAATATTCGTGGTTTGCTTCCTTCGATTGCGGTATAATGGAACAAAAACAATTTATTGGAAATGGTGGTAAACAAAGTGGCCTGACCGCCTCTGATGCGTAATTGTCGCCGGAAAGTGTGAATGGTACAGGCGAATCACCACCTCATAAACGATAGAAAAATAGCAAAGATTAGCGAAGACTAGCGAAGAGTTGGGAGGGAATATGGATGCTCGGCAAATCTTCCCAAACAAGCCGGCATTCGAAAGTTGAGCTACCGGCGGATCGAGGGAGCGCTCCGGAAACGCTCCTCTTCATTCATGGGCTCGGCTATGATCGCCATATATGGGACGGCGTCATTGAACGATTAGGGGAAAACTATTATCCCGTCAGCTACGATCTGCCCGGGCACGGCGAGCGCGGGGATCGGGACGTCACGCTGACCTGGGATCTTTTGTGCCAAGATTTATTGGCCGTCATTGAAAGCACGGGCTCCCGATGCTGCCATCTCGTCGGCCATGAATTCGGCGCGGTCCTCGCGATGAAAGCCGCCTTCCGTTTTCCGGAAAGCGTGCACTCGTTGACGCTCATCTCCGCTCAACTTTACTTCCCAAAAGACCTTTTTCTTTTTGATTTTAGTGGCCGTCTCGAATTGATAGACACCGATCGGGAAACGTTTATCGAGGACATGATTCCTAGGCAAATCTATACGCCAGATGAAAAGAACCGGGCCATTATTGCGGGCGGTTTGCGCCGCGTGGCTTCAAAAGCATACCGCTCGGGAATTGAACTCGTCTTCAAAGAAGAGACCGCTATGATCAAAGCGCTGCCCCACCTTAAAATGCCTGTGCTTTTTGTCGGCGGCGACCGTTCCCCGGTTCTGCCGCCGCATTTGATCGCCTTGTTTGCCGCGGCCGTACCGAAAAGCGGGTTGCAGATCATTCCGAATGCCGCGAGCGCGGTTTTTTTGGACCAACCTGAGCTCTTTACCGCCGCGCTCACCGAGTTTTACCGGACGCATGACTCTTTCCAATACTCGAAAACCCGGGAGTTTTTGATGGAAAAAGTCCGCACTGCTTTGGAAGACGTTTATTGGTCGACTGTTGCGACTCCCAGTTTGGAAGTGCGGGTCATCGGCGATTTTTCCGTTCGCTGGAATAAACGGCCGGTCGCTGGGAATTGGGATCGGCGGTTGGCGAAGGAATTGTTGGCCTTTCTAACCTTAACGCCGACGGTTTCGCGCGATCACCTGATCGATGTCTTTTTCCCGGACGCTTCTTTAAAAAACGCGAAAAACTATTTGCGGGTGATGATTAGCCATTTAAAAACAATCTTCGAAGACCATGATCCCGCGCTCAGGGGCGTACTTCAGGTGACGCGCAGCACGGTCCATCTCAATTGCGAAGTCCAATGCGATCTGAAGGATTTCCTGAGCAACCTGAAACAAGGATTTGGCGCAGAACGGCCGCTATTGGAGCGAAAGGCCAACTTGATCAACCTATTATTCACTTACAAGCGAGGGTTGATGGATGGATTCCGTGCCCCTTGGGTTTTTGATCTCTTAAAAAAAATTGAAGATACATTGGCCAATACGCTCGTCGATCTCGTTCGGGAGTTGGAAGCCGCAGGCCTGTACGACGAGACGATCCAGCTGCTCAAAATCGCCCAGCCCGTCGAAGTGTACGACGGCTATTGCGATGAAAAAATTGCCGAACTCCGCGAGAAAAAACAAGACCGGCAACGGGATGCATTTACGCCAAATCTTTGAACCACCGGTTTGGCCGATCGCGACAAACCGTGGGGCGAAATTCAAAATTACCTAGGGAAAGCGCTCGATTGTTGGATTTCCCTATCATAATGAATCGATCCACCGGCGCCGGAGACAATTCCTTTTTACGTTGCCCGTGGTTGCCCTGTCACTGCCCATCCCAAGGGATCAGCCGGCAAACCGTGGCAACAGGCCGGGTGTTTTGCTGTCGGGCACGACTTATATTTGAACACTGACTTTACTTTTCTCTATATAGAGAATCAGGAGGGAGGCGCTGGTCTCCTCTTTTCAATCCTCGTCGATTAATATGTTGACGCAAACTCACCCTTCGAGGATTTTCGCGGCACGAATAGCGGAGGGAAAAGACCGGTCGGAGTTCTGTCGCATCGCGTCACAGCGAAGGAGAGGGAACGCTTTATCAACAATTTGCGGCACGTGAACGTCTACAAATTGCGGTTTTGCGCGCGGTTGGTTGAAATGATGACAAAAAATGCATAAAATCCTCCCCATTTTCTTGTATTTTGTAACGAATGTGTAATGGCCAATCTAATATGATCAATACGTCATCACCCGTCGGCACGATGATTGGGGGAACGTGTCGACTGCATCACCATCCTTTCTCCATTTGGGATTAAGGTCGTTTTGACCGGGGGGTTAAGATCGCTACAAGGAGAAGGGTGTACCGCCTTAATCCTTTCCTTTGAGCGGGCGTTAAGCCGCGGATTGATATGAGATTTATCTCCTCCTCAAATCAAGGATTTACTTTCGCCCGCCCTCTTTTTTTCATCAATCGATTTTTCCAGTACACGAGATAAAGATATATCTTTTTTTATGCCTGAGCCGGCTCACGGATAGAAGCCTTATTAATGGGTTCCTCCCGAAACAACCAATTGCGACATTCCATTTACTCGCTTATATGGGCAATCCCGCTTGCATGACCATATATTCTGGTGATGGTGACCAGATGGATACAATAAATATGACGCATATAATCTTTAATGTGATATAATTTAGAAAAATGATCGGGAGGATCTTATGTATCCGGGAACTGTTATTTTTCAAATTTTGTCGTTTTTAAGTGTTGCTGTGACAGCGATCATTGCCGGTTTATTGATCAAAATTTTGTTCAAAGCCTCTAGAAAATAATGTCCCATAACAGCCCGCTTCAAGAGAAAAGCCAAGACCTATTGATAAACACTTGAGAGCCTTTCCGGCGCTCGGCCTTTGCGTAAAAGTGCAAGATCATTAAGAAGTCCGACTTTCTGACGGTTCTATGTCCCATTCTCCGCACTGTAACCGAATAAAAAGAGCGATTTTAATGGAAGGATGACCGTGATGCTCACGGCCTCCTTTCTCCTTTCGCTGATGGCTTTAGGCATTACGTTGTTCACGATCACTCTCATGGTTCGACAAAGCAAAAGCACGAAATAGACCGAAAAAAGAGCGAGGATGCCGTTCCTCGCTCTTTGATTTTTAGTTTTCCCATCCATATCACAAACTCCCGTTTTCAAGAAAGCGCAAGACGTCTTCCAAATAAGGGGCGCTCGTTTGGGCGCCTCGTTTGGTGACCGAGAGCGCGCCCGCGGCGTTGGCGAATTTTACGGCATCGGCAAGCGGCCTTCCTTCCGCCAAGGCGACGGCGAGCGCGGCGTTGAAAACATCTCCCGCTCCCGTCGTGTCCATCGCTTTTACGCTGTAAGCCGGAACGTCCACATGCTTCGCGCCATCGCAATATTGGGCACCGTTCTTGCCTTTCGTCACGATGGTTTTCGCGGCGATGGATTTGGTCAACCCGCTGCGCCGCATCGCCTCAAATTCATGCTCGTTCGGCGTGAGAAAATCGACAGCGGCCAACAGTTCATCGGGCAATGGCCGATACGGGGCTGGATTGAGGATGACGATCGCTCCGGCGGCTTTTGCCGTCCGCGCGGCCGCGAGCACAGCAGCCATCGGAATTTCCAGCTGGAGCAATACAACTGCGCTCTCCCGGAGCACCGCTTCGGCGCGGTGAATATCCGCATCGGAAAGGCGGGCGTTCGCACCCGGCACGACAATGATGCTGTTTTCCCCGTTCGTGACCGTGATCGCCGCGGTGCCCGTCGTTTCCCCGGAAACGATTCGCACGGCCTCGGTCCGCACGCCTTCCGACCGTAAATTCGCGAGAGCGCGTTCCCCGAAGACATCCTCGCCGACACACGCGAAGAGCGCGACGTCCGCACCGAGCCGGGCAGCGGCCACCGCTTGATTGGCGCCCTTGCCGCCAGGCAGAAGGGAAAACCGCGACCCGAGAATCGTCTCTCCTAACTTGGGCGGGACTTCCGCCTCGGTCACCAAATCCATATTCACGCTGCCGACGACCGTGATTTTCGTTTTCATGATGGGCCTCCTTTGCTTTAAAACCATTCTTTATCATGCCGCCCGTGAAATCTGCCGTGTCCGTTTTCGAATCGGCAGATGGAGCCGCCGAACTGCGGCTCCTGTTTTAACTGGATACGCGGGCGTCCGAACTTCGAAACGTTTCTGTGACCCTTGCTTTTGCCTTTGTTTTTTACATCCCTTGCACGAAGAGATCGGCAAGATCGTATGCCGCGAATAATCGCCGCTCCTCGGATAGACACTAAGTGTGAATTCATTGTATGGAGGGATCACGCATGGACAAACAGCGTGCCAAGGAAATCGCTGCCTCTCCGGTGATGGCGAATGTAACCTATAAAGGCACTCCGGTCTACATCCAACACGTCGATGACGAAAAAGACACCGCCCGCATTTATCCGCTTGATTTTCCTGAACAAGAGCAAGAGGTCCCGCTGAAAGCCTTAAAGGAAGACTATCGTTAACACTTTGTTCACGCTTCGTTCCGAACCTTGAAGAAAATTGATCGTTTGCGCCCTTTTCACCGCGCCAAGAACACGACGAGCACAATCGGCACGACGACGATGCTGAGCAAAATCACCCAAGAAAGCGGATGAGCGAAATTATTCGTCCAACCGACACCAAAACGTTTTTCTATGAAGAGCGCCGGATCATCGGGGTTAAAGTAAAAAATGCCGAGCTTCCAGTAGCGATCGTCGTCACGATTGATCACTGCTGATTTTTCCTGACCGTTGCCGGCAATGCGACTGCCGCCCTGACCGGTCGTAAAGGCCAGCGCCGCCGTCCCGAACAAAATGAAGGCGAGCACGATGAAGTTCCCGGCGATCAGCCATACGGCCGACAGTTTATAAATGAACGACCATTGCATCAAGATTTCCAAAAAGATCAACGCGCTGCCCGTACAAATGATAAACAGCGACCAGCGCCTGCGGAATGCGATGTTTTTCCGGACAGACGCTTCCGGATTGTCGGCATCGATCAGCGCTTTCGACCGCCCGATGACGGTGTTGATGAACACGAAGAGGGCGAGCATATAAAACTGCAGGACCGGCAACGTAAACACGGAGCGAATCGATTTGTCCGCCCATCTCACCACATGGCCCTGAAAATCATACTTCACGGGGATGCGGGCGGGCATTTTGTCGTACATAGCAAGCGTCGCCACAAGGGTCAACAAGCTGGCGGCGAAAGGAATCATAAACCAGGCGTTGGAATAAGTCAGTTTTTGTTTGCGAAAGGCCGTGTCGGCGACGAGGCGTTCCCTGCGCCCAGCGCTCCAATTCCGCTCGGCTTTTAACGCTTTCATTTTCTTGTGAAATACGAGATAGACGGCAAAAGAAGCGATGAGGTACGTCGTGATCACCGCGGGAAAAGCGAGCTCATAACGGCTCAACAATCCCATGATCAGCGCCGACAAAACGGCGATGAGCGCCGTCGCGGCAACATAGGCCTTGCGCAGGCGGACAAGCTCCGCGCTTTGATAGGCGTCTTTCGGTATCGACACGCCAAAGCTTTCCGTGCGCCGTGTCAAGTACGGCATACATATCGTCACGACGGCCATCGGCACAAAGGTCACGAGAAACAGTCCGTAAATGATCGTTCGATCCATGGCGTTCACCTCGATAAAATCGTCTTTTGGATTCGCGCGTCCGTGTGTTTATCATGAAGCGGACGTGTGCATGTTTCGTGTTCGGTTCTCCCCATGCGTTTCCTTATTCCGAGAAAGGACGCTTAATTTGAACTCAATCCTCAGCTTTTTAAAAATTTCACATTTCGCTTGAACCCGTATCTTCACCGTTCAGAAATCCTTCCTTTATCTGGTATTTAGATCCGATCGGATGAAAGCCGCCCGCTTCTCTAAAAGGCGTTGGATTTCGAAAGCCTATCGACTCCCCTCGTTCCCATTGAGTTTCGACAGCTTTTTCCAAAAGTATGGTCTGCCGACCACGTAAAAGCAGCCGCTCTCTTTAACCCTTGTTCCGATCGTCCTGAATCCTTTTGTTTCGCCAGTTCTGCCCGTTCGAATGTCTCTCTGCCTGAGACTATTTTTTTGCCGTCCTTTTCGCTTGCATTTCAGCAAAAAGCGATCGGCACAACGCCAGAAAGTCGTCTTCAGCCATCCCCCGGGAGACGGCTTCCGCGATGATGGGCTCCAAGTCCGCCCGTGTTTTTTCATGGAACGCGCAATCCGCGGTCGGCAATACGGACGCGATGGTGACGCCTTTTTGCCGGTGAATGTGGAGAAACCCGTCGGCTTTCAACAAATGGTAAGCCTTGTTGACCGTGTGCATGTTTATCCCGAGGTCTTGCGCCAACATCCGAACGGACGGCAACGATTCCCCCGGCTGAAGCTCTCCGGTGGCGATCCCCTTGATGATGGCGTTGACGAGCTGTTGATAAAGCGGCCGTTCCGATTCCAAATCCAACTCTAACAGCAAAATCCGATCCCTCCTCCGTTTGTGTTGTTATATAAATTATATAACAGTTAATATAAAAAGCAAGCTCCAAACAGCCTATTTTTTTGAGGCCCCCATCGCCAATGTGAACCATGATGACCGAATTATCCAGATGTTGTCCACAAGATTTTGACACTTATGCACAGGATTTGTGGATAACAAGTATAACTTCGAATCGGCTCGTCTGGATTCGACGAATAAACGTTGCGATCGCCCGGTTGCTTGCAAAAAGTTGGGACATCGCCCACAGGATGTACTAGAACGATTAATCCACAAACGTTAAGGCGATCGCCTTCAGACGAAGATTTCAACCTTTTGCACGGCAACCCCGTTTTTAGCGAAAAACATTCATTTGTGCCTATTTTTTATTCAATCGGGAGATCGGCCAGACCTTACCGCTAGAAGTCTAAATGTAATATTACATTTTATTTGTCAATATCAACCGTTTTCTTGGATCACGTGCAAGCCAACCGGACAATCGTTTTTATCAATTCAACAAACGGAACGCATCATTCAATGAAATTGGAGACTAATTCAATGAAAATACCGTGTCATTCAACGAAAATCGAGGGCAATTCAATAAAACGGAATTTTCTGACTTAAAATACCCGAATTCTCGATGACAAAATCTTGTTCCTTGATTGAGATTAAAAGTGAAACCGCCTTGGCGACCGCTTCAGCATGAAGCTTAGGCGCAACCGCCGTTTGCGGCACCGCAAAAGAAAAAGGCCAGCCCTTTCCAAAAGGGTCGGCCCGAATCGCTCGATATCCGTTTATGGCGTCGGCTTATTTTTCGCCGAAAGCAAACATGATCTCCGCTTCGCATACCAATTCGCCGTCAACCGTGGCGACGCCTTTGCCCTTTCCGATTTTCCCGCGGAAACGGGTGATTTCAACTTCAAGGCGAAGCTGATCGCCCGGGCGGACTTGCCGTTTGAAACGGCAGTTGTCGATGCCGGCCAAAAAAGCCAGCCGACCGCGGTTTTCTTCCGTTTTCAGCATCGTCACCCCGCCGACCTGGGCCAGCGCTTCGACGATGAGAACGCCCGGCATGACGGCGTATTGCGGAAAATGTCCGTTAAAAAACTCTTCATTCGCCGTGACGTTTTTTATGCCGACAGCGCGCCGGCCGACTTCCAGCTCGAGAATCCGGTCGACGAGCAAAAACGGATAGCGATGCGGGAGAATTTCTTTGATTTCTTCCAGGGTCAACATGCTCCATTCCGCCTTTCATCAATTCCCATGCTTTCAAACGTTCGTTTACATACACTTTTTTCGTCCGGTCGATTTATTTTTTGCTCTGCGGCGATCCCGCAGCGCGCGTCGTGCAGCCGCTTTTTCCGACCTACCGATCATCCAACTTTCGGGATTGCCGTTCGGATTCGTGTTCCGTTTTAATGCTTTTCCCGTTTGCTTGCGCCAATACCGCCGCGATCGCAAAACAACCTTACGGCGAGCCTCGATCCGCGCCAAGGGAAGAACGCCGGTAATCATGGGCTTCAACCGGCAAAGGCAAAAGGGAAAAGCCTGCAGTAAAAAGAAGAACTAGATCCCCTTGCGGAGCGCCATTAAAAGCATATCCCAAAAGACGGAGGATTAAAAGAAAAATGCGGGGACGATTCGCCCTCGCTCATTGGTCTTTGTAAATGATGTCCCGAATATGCGTCCATGTCGCGGGACGGAAAACATCGGTGGGATGGCCGTCGCCGAGCACGCCGTAACCGATCATCGCCCCGCCGACGAATCCGACGACACATAAAACGATCCAGATGACGAGCCGGAGCCAGATCGGAAACACACGGCCCTTCGCACGTCTTCGCGCCGTGCGCGAGGACGTTTCTTCATCGCCGCTCCGTTGGGCCTTACGTGCGGTCTCCGCCTGACGTTCGCGTTCCTTGGCAAGTTGCCGCCGTTGTTCGCGCGTGGCAACCCGCTCGGATTTGGCTTCGTCGGCGCCGTTTCCGCTCCGTCCACTCGTTCTTTCCCTTTGATGCGGCGGTTCCGGCAGCGGTTCCACGTCCCGCTTGCGGTCGGATGCCTGTTGCCGATGCGCCTTTTGTCGATCCGCCGTTTTTTCCCGCTCATCGTCCGCTGCGCGGGCGCCATCCGATCGAGGCAAATTGCTGAAGTTTTCTCCGTCTTTTAATTGATTCGGCAGCTCCATTTCTTTTCCGTTGCGGCGGCCGGTTTGAATCCGTTCACCGTCTTCGCGCCGTTCGTTTTCCCGGTGTTGCGACCGTTCCACAATTTCCTCTCCCTTTGTAGCACGATGGCTCTTGCCGGCGGTTTCGCCTTGAAGGAAAGCGTCGGGTTTTTGGTCGGGCGATGCGGCCGCGCCGCCGCCGGTGCCATCCGGCTGTTCCGACCGCCTTTGCGGCGAACGGTGCTCTTTTATATCCGCATGCGCCGGCGAACGATGGGTTTCCGCGCCGTCCACCCGTGCCGTGTCATCCTGTCCGTTCCGTGTCCCTGTGACATCCGCTTTTTCATGACCAGGCAACGGATCGGGCGCTTTCCTTTCCATGTCAAAGGTGCGGCCGTCCGCGGGTGCGATGCCGTCCCGCGCATCAGGGACGTGCCCGTTCCCTTCATTGTTCCGCGGCAACAGGCGTTCGCCGTCTTCGGAAAGGCCGGGCGTTTCCCCCTCAACGGCAGAGGACGTGTCTCGATCCCTTCGCCCGTTCTCGCGCTCATCTTCAAAAAATGTCGTCATCGGCTCCGCTCCAGTCCGTTTCTTTCCAAAAAGCCGCGGCCGCGCCGGGCAATTGACCAATTAAACCCTTCAATTCAGCAAATCGCAGCTGCCGCCAACGCCCCAAAGGCATCGCGACGGCTCAAGGGGTTCCGTTTACCTTAAATTATTGATGAGGCCGAGCATGTCGTCAGCCACGCTGAGCGACCGGGCATTAAATTCATACGACCGCTCCAACGTCATCATCTTCGTCATTTCTTCGGAAAGATCGACATTCGACGATTCCAAAGCCCCTTGTTGGAGGACCGGTTGATTCGCGATGTTCGGACCGATGACGTCCCCGACGACCAAACCGAGCGCTTGCAAATCAGGCAATACAAACACGTTGTCGCCTTGCGCTTCAAGGAGCTGCGGCCGCAAAATCTGAACGATACCGAGTCTTCCGACGGTCACGTTTTGGCCGCCCCGCGTTTCATAGGAAACCTCGCCCGTCGGGTCGACGTGGATTTCGGCATAGTCTCCGGGGATGCGGATGCGGTTTCCGTTTTCATCCAAAACAAATTGGCCGCTCGCCGTGACGAGATTCAAAAAGCGCGGATTGTTCGCATCGGGTTGGAGGTAAAAAGCGCCGTCGCGCGTAAAGCCGGTTGTCGTTGTGGCCAACCCTTCTTGTCCCGTCGTGCTGACCGTGAAAAACAGGTCGGGTTGTGTGAGCGCAAAGTCGAGGGCCCGGCCCGTCGTACGGATCGATCCTTGATCCATTTTCAACCGGGTGTCCGCGACGCGGGCGCCGGTCCCCAAGCGAATGCCGAGCGGGCTGAGGCGGCCGAGATTGACGGTCTCGTCCGGTTGCCGGGTCATATTTTGCGCAAGCAGGCTGGAAAACGTGGCGCTCCGGCTCTTATAACCGTTCGTGTTTAAGTTGGCCAAATTGTTGGCGATCAAATCCAATCCTTGTTGGAGCTGGTTCATGGTCACCGCTGCGGTCATCATTGAGCGATCCATGCTGATCGGCCCTCCTTATGTCAAACCTCTCTAACATCCATTCCGAGGCAAACTTCACGGAATAGCCATTTCAAGAAAAGGTTGGGTCCCCCAGCGGCTGAGCGCATGCCCTATTGTATACCTGGGTTCCCCGCTTCATGCCCTGCTAACCATGCGGGATTCTTGCCGATGTTTCGGAAAATGCGCCTCAACCGATCTTTCCGACCTGGTTAACGGCGAGATCCATGGTGTGGTCGATGGTTTTCAACACGCGTTGGTTGGCTTCAAACGTGCGGTAGGCCATCAGCAAGTCCGTCATCGCTTGTTCCTCTTGCACGTTGGATTGCTCCAAAAAGCCTTGCCTCGTCGAATAGGCGATCGCCGGATTGCCGTTGGCCATCGGCAAGACCGCGCCGTTCGCTCCGGCCCGGAATAAATCATTGCCCTCTTTGACCAACTGCGCGGGATCCGCGGCATACGCGATGCCGATCTCTCCGACCATGACGCCGTTCTCATAAATACGCCCGTGGTCGTCCACTTTAAAATCGTTGGTCGCGAGCGTGATCGGCTGCCCGTTTGCGTCCAAGACGAAATAACCGTCCGCCGTCGTCAGTCTCCCGAGCGGGTCGAGGTTAAAATGGCCGTTGCGCGTGTAGCGGATGTCGCCGTTCGGCAAAGCAACCGCAAACAGCAACGTTCCGGTTCTTCCGGAGGCGGGATCGGGAGGAACGTTCGTCGGAACCAAGGCGATGTCGGTGTTTTCACCGGTTTCCTTCAACGGGCCGAGGCTGAAATCGGGCAACCCTTCCTGCAAGTAAACACCGTTGGAAATGCCGCCGATCTGGGCGCCGTCGCCGATCGTTCCGCCGATTTGCTGTAAAAGAACATTGGGAAAGCTGTGGAGGCTTGTCCGATCGGCTTTATAGCCCGGCGTATTGACATTGGCGATATTATTCGTCAGCATTTCCTGGCGCTGCATTTGCGCGAGCATGCCCGCCGCCGCCGTGTAAAACCCTCGAATCATGAACACCTCTCCTTTGATCGTATCGAAAGTGACGCGAAAACCACCGTTCACCAAAACGCGGGCGGCCGCTCCTGCGGTTGAACGGTATGTTAAACGATTCGATTGAACCTCTTAAGAAGCGGGCAAGTCATGTCGTCAAAGACCAAACGGGGCGAGGCAAGCGCATCGGGGCCTTTTGCGGTTTCCATGAAAAAGAGCGCTGCCTCTACAAATCCGGTACGGCCGCAATCAGGGACACAGGGACATGCTTTAAGATCGTCCTCTTGTTGCCCGATATCCACGGAAACGGCGCGTGTGGCCGCACCTTTAGCTTTATCCTTGGATGCCGTCCTTTTCGCGCCCGAAAACCCGCCTCAGCTCAACTTGCGCCGGGACAGCTTGTCCAAGTTTTCCAACATCCGGCCGGTTCCTTCGGCGACGCATGTCATCGGGTCGTCGGCGACGACGACCGGCACTTTCAGCTCTTCGGATAGCAGTTGGTCGATGCCGTGCAATAAGGCGCCGCCGCCGGTTAAGATGATGCCGCGGTCGATGATGTCTGCGGAAAGTTCCGGCGGCGTCCGCTCCAACACGTTTTTTGCGGACTGGATGATGTTCGACACCGGTTCCTGTAACGCTTCCATGATTTCTTCGGAAGTGATGGTGAGCGTCTTCGGCAATCCGGTAACCAAGTCACGGCCGCGAATGGACATTTCCTCTTTGCGCGCGCCCGGAAAAACCGTTGCAACGCCGATTTTAATTTCTTCTGCGGTGCGTTCGCCGATGAGCAATTTATACTTCCGTTTAATGTAGTTGAGAATTTCGCGGTCGAAGGCATCGCCCGCGACGCGAATCGAGGAGGCGGTGACGATATCGCCCATGGAAAGAACGGCAATATCGGTTGTCCCACCGCCAATATCGATCACCATGTTCCCGCTCGGTTGGAAGATGTCCATGCCAGCTCCAATCGCGGCCACTTTTGGCTCTTCTTCGAGATAAACCTGTTTTCCACCGCTTTTTTCCGCTGCTTCCCGAATCGCTTTTTGTTCGACGGATGTAATATTGGTCGGCGTGCAGATCAAAATGCGAGGTTTGTTCAAAAACCCTTTGACGTTGATCTTATTAATGAAATATTTGAGCATGATCTCCGTGATTTCAAAGTCGGCAATCACGCCGTCGCGTAGCGGTCGGATGGCGACGATGTTCCCGGGCGTGCGACCGACCATGCGACGGGCTTCTTCTCCGACGGCAAGGGGCCTTTGCGTTTTCGTGTCAATGGCGACGACGGAAGGCTCATTGAGGACGATGCCCCGACCCTTCACGTAAATGAGTACATTGGCCGTGCCCAGATCTATCCCAATGTCCCTTGAAAACATCCAATTTCCTCCCTAAATTTTCCGCTTCTATGCATAATTATTCGACATTATCAACTAAATATTTTAACATATATTTTTTAACCGGGGAGTTGTTTCGGAAAAAAATTTTACATTGAAAACGGAAAGGGACTTTTTCTATATCGCTTGGGATGGCGGGATCGGAAAAAGAGCGGATTGGCTGCGGGGTAATTACTTGACGGCTTGGCTGTTATCGGCGTTTTTGCGGTATTTGAGACGCGTGGCTTCACCGCCGCGAAGATGCCTGACGGATTTGTGGTAATCCAAAACGCTTTTGACTTCGTTTGCGAGTTCGGGATTGATAATGGGCAGTCGTTCGGTCAAATCTTTATGGACCGTGCTTTTTGAAACCCCGAATTCTTTCGCGATCACCCGCACCGTCTTTTTCGTCTCCACGATATGCCTTCCGATCTTGATGGTTCGCTCTTTGATGTAATCGTGCACACCACTCGCCTCCCAAAAAATTAAGACATGCATAATGAGAGAGTTGCAGCGTTCGATATATCCCAGAGCCCTCTCGACAAGGCGAGACCGTTTCAAAATGCTTTATCCGAAGCCAACGCTCGGCTCGCCCTTTCGGACCCGTTCGATATATGAGCACCGCGGAACCCGCATCGGGTTGTAAGTTTTGTAACATTTTATTAAGCCGTCGAGGGTTATATGCCAAAAAGTCAAGAGGGACAAGGGCTTTTGTTTCTTGCGCGGCAGGCATTCCGCAGCGCTTTATCCAAGGGAGGATGGGCTCGGGGATGGCGCGTCATGTCTTTCCCGCGTGAGGAGGCGTGGCCGTCTGGCGGTGGACCGTCCAATGCTCGGGCGTGCAATGAGGGCGCGGACGGAAAGCATAACAGAACATAAAAAGGATAAACGGAAAAAACCGTGGAGGGCGTACCATAACAGATGAGCGCGGCCGATTCTTCTTTCAAGTGGTTGCCTATATAAAAAGCGCATTTCGATGCGGTTGCCTCATCATGAAGCGCCGCACTGAAATGCGTGACAAAAGAGAGGTCTATTGGTTGTGAAACGGGGAGCCGGTGAGCGCACTTCCCGTCGGAAATCGCGATCTTGCGCCAATAAATGAAAAAGGACGCCGGAAGCGGGCGTCCGAGGCCTTGTTTGAGTGAGCGGCTAGAGTGGAGCGAATGACGTTTTGCGTAAATTACCAAACGTATGCGGTTCCGACGAGGATCAAAAGGATGAACAAGACAACGATTAAAGCGAAACCGTAGCCATAGCCATAGCCGTAACCATAACCGTAACTCATAGGTTCCACCACCTTTAACCCCACAGTTTCCCTACATCGTATGTGGGCTTCATAGGCGGTGAAACGGACAGGTGCCCTTTCTTCATGCCCCCTCGCCGAACCGTACCCGCCCAAAATGAAATCGCCATTTCGCCCGAGCGGGAGATGTTTTTATCACAGCGGCCGGACGGCTGACTCGGCCGCGTTTGTGCCCCTTTCGACCGTAATTCGGCGCAATTCGATGATGTTCGATAAGAGAAAAAACGATCCCCAGGGTCTTACGGAGGATCGTTTCCTGCGCGGCTCGCTACGCTATCGAATGGGCCTTACCCTCGCCAAAGCCAATGGAAGCATTTTTTGGGTTAAACGGTCCCGCGATGGGCGTCGTCCGGCAAACGCCGTCACCTGTGATGACGAACCGTCAATATCTTCGCGGCACCCGACTCGGATCTCGTTTTAAGACGCCATAAAAAAAGCTCCGTATACGAGCGCCGCCATAATGACGATGGCCGGATGCACCTTCACCTTCTCCATCAGCACAAAGCTGATGCCTGCGAGGGCCGCCATTTGGATCCAGCCGGACGAACGATAGCTGTCGGCAAAAAAGTCGTAAGCCATCCAACCGAGAAGCACCGCGATCGTCGGGCGGATAAACATCGTGAGCCGTTTGACTTTGGGCGAATTTCGATATTTATACAAGAGATTCAGCAAGACGATCATCAAAATCAACGAAGGGGCCACCGTCGCCAACAAGGCGATAAAAGCGCCGGTGACGCCGGCGACCTCATATCCGATATAGCCGGCCATCTTTGTGGCAATGGGACCTGGCAGCGCATTGCCCACCGCCAAAACATGGCTGAATTCGGCCAATTTCATCCAATGATAATGGTCAACGACTTCATTTTCAATGAGCGGAATGGAGGCGGGGCCTCCCCCATATCCCAAAATGCCGGGGATGAAAAAGGCCAGAAAGATATGCCAAAATAGCATCCCGCCTCACTCCCTTTCATCGTTGGCTATCCCCTGCTGTTTTACGGGCCGGACGAGCACATAGATCAAAATGACCGCGATCAAAATGGCGGGGNGAACGTCGGCGAACACCAACAACACCAGACTCACCGCCGTCAAACCTATGCTTTTTAGCCAACCGAGCGTCTCCTGCGCCTTTTTCAAGAACTCCCAGGCCATGGTCAAGAGCATGACGCCGATGACCGGAACGACGGCGCGCGTCATTCCCTTGACCCACGGTTGATCCTGCAGCGACGTCAAAAACACGAGCAGCACAATCATCAAGAGAACGGTCGGGAGGACGGTCGCCAGCGTGGCGACGAGCATCCCCGCTATTCCGCCCACGCGATAGCCGATATAGCCGGCTAACTTCGTGTTGATCGGGCCGGGCAACGCATTGGAAAGAGCAAGAACATCGCCGAATTCGTCAGCCGTCATCCAATGATATCGGTCCACGGCTTCTTGTTTGATGAGCGGAATCGCCGAAGGGCCTCCGCCGTAACCCAACAAGCCGGACCTCGTAAAAGCCACAAAAAGATCTAAAAGCTTCATCGCGAACCATCTTTCTAGTTGGATTCTCGTCATGCCCGACCGGACATTCGTCCGGCCGGGATGCCGTTCCGACATACATCCCTCTTCTCATGCGGCCCATCGTTTCCTCCAGGCCCGCACCTACATTATAAGATTACCACACGGCCACGCAGCCGTCTGTGCGGGATTCCGTCCCGCCGCACAACACACCGGTTTCCGAATCCCGCCAAATGATTTGCCCGCGCCCGAAGCTGTTCGGTTCGACGGCGATGCGCACCTCATGCCCTTTTTCCGCAAGAGCCTGAACGATATGATGGGGAAAAGACGGCTCCACTTCCACCGTACGGCCGTTCAGCCATTGCCAGCGCGGGGCGTCGAGCGCCGCCTGCGGATGGAGGCCGAAATCGACCATGTTCATCACCACTTGAAGATGGCCTTGCGGCTGCATGAAACCGCCCATGACCCCGAACGGGCCGACGGCTTCGCCGTCCTTGGTCAGGAATCCCGGAATGATCGTATGGTACGGGCGTTTCTTCGGCTCCAAACGGTTCACATGATTTGGATCCAAGGAAAAATTATGGCCGCGGTTATGAAGGGCGATGCCTGTACCCGGAACGACGAGCCCGGAACCGAAGCCCATATAATTGCTTTGAATGAACGAAACCATATTGCCGTCACCGTCTGCGGTAGCCAAATAAACCGTTCCGCCCTTCGGCGGTTCGCCGGGCGTCGGCATCAGCGCGTGGCTTCCGATCAGCCGGCGCCTTTCAGCTGCATAAGCTTCGGAGAGGAACGCTTCGGGAGGATGAATCATGTCTTTCGGATCGCCGATATGTTGCTTTCCATCGCTGAAAGCAAGCTTCAAAGCTTCGATCTGTTTGTGGAACGTTTCAACGGTATCCCTTTCGGCAAACTCAAAGCCTTTTAAAATATTTAATGCGATCAAAGCGACGAGCCCTTGGCCGTTGGGCGGAATTTCCCAAACATCATAGCCGCGGTAACGGACGGAAATCGGCTCGACCCATTCCGGCTGAAACTCGGCCAAATCCTCTTTTCGGATAAAACCGTTATATTTTTTGGAAAAGGCATCGATTTTTTCGGCAAGCTCGCCGCGATAAAAAGCTTCCCCATTCGTTTCGGCGATTTTCCGCAATGTGGCGGCATGGTCGGGCGACGCCCAAACTTCGCCCGCTTCGGGGGCCCGGCCCTTGGGCGCGAACGTTTCGAACCAATGGGCAAACGCCTCGCCTTTTAAATTTTCCTTAAATTTTTGATAGGCGCGTTTCCAGAAACGCGCCAAAACCGGATTGAGCGGATAACCTTCTTCCGCATAGCGGATCGCCGGCGCCAGCGTCTCAGTGAGCGGCAGCCGTCCGAAGCGGCGGGCACAAGCCGCCCAGGCCGCCGGAGCGCCCGGAACGGTCACCGGCTCAAACCCGGTTTCGGGCATGGACTCCAGCCCCCGCTCCTTCAAGGCAGCGATCGACAGCAATGCCGGCGCCGGGCCGCTCGCATTTAAACCGTAAAGCCGGCCATTCATCCAAATCAAAGCGAAGGCATCGCCGCCAATGCCGTTCGAAGTCGGTTCGACCACGGTTAAACAAGCGGCCGTCGCAATGGCGGCATCGACGGCATTGCCGCCTTTGCGAAGGATTTCCAATCCCGCTTGGGCGGCAAGCGGCTGGGATGTCGCCACCATACCGTTTTTCGCAAATACGGGCTTCCGTTTCGATGCATAAGGGTGGTAATCAGCCTTGAAAGGGAACACGGCTTCTCTCCTCTCATATCGCGTGTGAATTTCGCCTAAAGGTGACCTGAGGAAAGGATCCATCCTTCATTCGGATCAAGCAAAATGACAGGCGACGTAATGGCCGTCCCCGACCTTGTGCCATTCCGGCTTTCTTTCGGCGCACACCTTTTGCGCGATGGGGCAGCGCGTATGGAACGGGCAGCCGCTCGGCACGGCCAATGGGCTCGGCACGTCGCCCTTTAAAATGATGCGTTCGCGTTTTTCCTCGCCCATTTTCGGGATGGCGGAAAGCAAAGCTTGCGTATAAGGATGGCGCGGTTGCGCATATAAATCATGCTTATTCGCCATTTCCACGATCTTGCCCAAATACATCACGATCACGCGATCGCTGATGTGTTTGACGACGGACAAATCATGGGAAATGAAAAGATAAGTCAAATGGCGTTCCTGTTTCAATTTCCGCAAAAGGTTCAAGATCTGCGCCTGCACCGAAACGTCCAACGCGGAGACGGCTTCGTCGCAGACGATCAATTTCGGCTGGACGGCCAATGCTCTGGCAATGCTGATGCGCTGCCTTTGCCCGCCGCTGAATTCATGGGGATAGCGATCGGCGTGTTCGGGTTTCATGCCGACATCGACGAGCAGTTCGCGCACATAATTTGCGACTTCATGTTTCGGAACGATGCGGTGCGTCCGGACGATTTCGCCGAGCATGGCGCCGACCGTCATGCGCGGATTCAATGAGCCGTATGGATCTTGAAAGACCATTTGCATCTCTTTTCTCAATTTCTGCCGCTCACGGCCTTTTAACGCGGAAAGATCCTTGCCGTTGAATGTGACTTGGCCGGCGGTCGGAGGCTGTAAGTAGAGGATCGCCCGCCCCATCGTCGACTTTCCGCAACCGGATTCCCCGACGACGCCGAGGGTTTCGCCTTCATAGACTTCAAAAGAGACATCGTCAACGGCTTTGACCGTATGTTTCCGACTCACGGGAAAATATTTTTTTAATCCTTTCACTTCCAATATCGATTCAGAGTTTGATCGTTTCTCCGGTTGCATGCTCCTGGCCACCTCCCGCCCATTCGTTTGTGTACATCCAGCAGCTCACGCGATGCGCTTCATCGCCTTCCAGCCCCGGAGCTTTCGTCCGGCACAGTTCGGTCGCAAACGGGCACCGCGTCGAGAACCGGCATCCCGTCGGCATGTCTTCAGGAGCCGGTACATTACCGGGAATGATCGGAAGTTCATCGACTTCTTTGTCCAGACGCGGCATCGAGGCGATCAAGCCTTGGGTGTAAGGGTGGCGCGGGTTTTGAAACAACCGTTTGGTGTCCGTCGTTTCCACCACTTTGCCGGCGTACATGACGATCACTTTATCCGCCATTTCCGAAACGACGCCGAGATCGTGGGTGATCATCAAAATCGCCATGCCGAACCGTTTTTTCAACGCATTCATCTGTTCAAGGATCTGCGCCTGAATCGTCACATCCAAGGCCGTCGTCGGTTCATCGGCGATGAGCAGTTTGGGCCTGCAGGCGAGAGCCATGGCGATCATCACCCGTTGCCGCATGCCGCCGCTCATCTCATGCGGATAATTTTTGACGCGGGCCTCCGGCGAGGGAATGCCGACGAGCCGCAACAATTCAATCGCCCGATCCCAAGCTTCTTTTTTGCTGACCGATTGGTGGATCAGGATGGCTTCCGCCACTTGTTTGCCGATCGTATGAACCGGGTTCAACGATGTCATCGGCTCTTGAAAAATCATGGATATCTCATTGCCGCGAATTTTGCTCATTTCCTTCGCGGATTTTTTCGTCAGATCCTCGTGATTGTAGATGATTTGCCCGCCCGAGATCCGGCCGCCGGGAGGAAGAAGTCCCATGATTGCCAAAGAGGTCAAGCTTTTTCCGCATCCGGATTCGCCGACGATACAAACGGTCTCCCCCGGCTGAATGTCAAAACTGACGTCATCCAAAATTTTTACGAAGGATTTGCGATTTTTAAATCCGACGTCCAAATGTTCCACTTTCAACAGCGGTTCGCTCAACGATCGCTCCCCTCCTCTCAGCCATGTGTCATTTCAACTTCGGGTCGAGCATATCGCGGACCCCGTCTCCGAATACGTTGATGGACATGACGGCCAGGAAAATAAACAGGCCTGGAAACACCGCAATCCACGGCGCTTGAGTAATATAGCCTTGCCCTTCGGACAGCATCGATCCCCAACTCGGGGTCGGCGGTTGCGTGCCCAATCCCAAAAAGCTCAAGGACGCTTCGGAAATGATTGCCCCCGCCACGCTGAGCGTCGCCTGCACCATGATCGGCGCCCAGGCGTTGGGAAGAATGTGTCTGAGCATGATGCGCCAGTGGCTGATGCCCGCGGCGATCGCCGCTTCGACGTATTCCCTTTCGCGCTGGGCGAGCACTTGACCGCGGACAAGGCGAATGAAATGCGGCGTATAAACGAGGCCGATCGCGAGCATCGCGTTGTTCAAACCCGCCCCGAAAACCGCGGCTAAGGTTAACGCGAGGACGAGCGACGGAAAAGACAACATGGCATCGGTGATTCTCATGATGATGAATTCGTCCCAAAAGCCTCTAAAGTAGCCTGAAATGAGGCCGATCGGCACGCCGATCGCCAACGCGATGGCGACGGATATGATTCCGGCCTTTAAGGAAACGCGCGCGCCGTAAATGATGCGGGATAAAACGTCGCGGCCCAAATCATCCGTACCAAACCAATGCTTGGCGCTGGGCCCCTGCAAAATGGCCATATAATCTTGTTTCATCGGGTTGTATGGCGCAAGCCACGGCGCGAAAATCGCCAAGATGACCAAGATGAGCAAAAAGAGGCCGCCGGCCACTCCCAGTTTGTTTTGAAAGAAACGCCCGAGCGCCTTTTTCAGCGAGCGTAGGCGCGGGGAGCTTTCCAGCCGATTTGGATACGGCGCCGCCGTTTGCGCATTCGTCTGACTCATCCCTTCGACACCTCACCCAACTTAATCCGCGGATCAATGATGGAATAGGCGATATCCACCAGGAAGTTAATGACGACCACCATAAACGCCATGAACAGGACGCAAGCCTGAACGACCGGAAAATCGCGCGTCAAGATGGCGTTGACGACGAGTTGGCCGATCCCGGGAATGCCGAAAATGGTTTCCGTAATGACCGAACCTCCGAAGAAGGCAGCCAGCTGCAACCCGCCAACCGTGAGGACCGGGACGAGCGCATTTTTTAAAGCGTGCCCGATGACGACGGCCCTTTCCAGCAAGCCTTTGGCATAAGCCGTGCGTATATAATCGGACTGCAACACATCGAGTAAACTGGAGCGCAACATTCTCGTCAATTCAGCCGCCAAGTGTGTGCCTAAAGTAATCGCCGGCAAAATCATCAACGCGATGCTTTTGCCGAAATTTTCGCTGAGCGGCACATAACCCGAAGGCGGGAACCATTTCAATTTCACCGCAAAAAGATAGATCAGGAGGATTCCGAGCCAAAAAGACGGCAAGGAAATGCCGGAAAGAGCAAAGAAGGTGCCGAGATAATCGGATAAACGGCCGCGGCGAGTGGCGCTCAAAATGCCCACGGGCAAGGCGATCAGGATGGCCACGACGAAGGAAAAAAAGGTCAATTCCAGCGTCACGGGTATTTTTTGAAGCAAGGTTTTTAAAACCGGTGAATGATCGCGGAGCGAATAACCGAAATCGCCATGAAGAATGCCTCCAACCCAATGAATGTATTGGATGTAAAGAGGATCGTTAAGCCCCATTTCTTTCCTCAGCGCCGCCAAAGCTTCGGGCGTCGCTTCTTGCCCCAACATTAAACGGGCGGGATCCCCGGGCAGCACATTGACAAGACTGAAGATGATCACGCTGACGATAAAAAGGATCACGATCATCAACAGAAACCTTCTTGCTAGATATCTAACCATAATCGAAAATCCTTTCAAAAAGGTTGGTGAAATGAGGGATCAGGGTCTGCGAGACACAGACCCCGACCCGTAACCCATCATTTGAATTGAAGGTTTTCCGTCCGGATCATGATATCGGGGACATGGACAAAGCCTTCCACATCGTTTTTCATCGCCTTATAATCTTTGGGATAGTACAAGAAAATGTACGGCGCGTCGTCCCACAGAATTTTGGAAACGCGGTCATACAATGCTTTGCGCTTTTCTTGATCCAAAGACGTTCTCGCCTCTTGGAGGAGCTTATCGACTTCCGGATTGGAATACTTCATATAGTTTAACGTTCCGTTGGTCGTAAACCAGGCATAGGCATTGCCGTCCGGATCGGTTCTTCCGCTCCATCCCACACGCGCCGCTTGGTAGTCGCCTTCGGCAATTTGTTCAAGCAACGTTCCGAATTCGACCATTTCGATTTTCACTTTAAACCCGACTTGTTGGAGCATGGACTGAATCATTTGCGCCAGCTGTTTTTCTTGCGGCGACGGCGAGATTTTCAACGTGAACGACACGTTGTTTAAACCGGATTCTTTAAGCAGTTGTTTGGCCTTTGCGACATCCGCTTTCGGAACCTGCAGATCACTCGGATGCGCCCAGCTCGTTTCCGGGAACGGGCTGGTGGCCGGCACCACACCGTTGAAGAAGACGACCTTGGCGATCGCGTTCCGATCCAAAGCGATATTGACCGCTTGGCGCACTTTCTTGTTGTCGAACGGCTTCACTTTGGTGTTCAATTGAATGCCTTGGAAGCCGAGCGATTCCGTGCTCGATACCTTGAGGTTTACCGCACTGTTGGCCCGTTTGATGTCCTTATAGTCAATCGTGTTGACGATATCGACGTCGCCCGAAATCAAATTCGTCAAGCGGGTCGTTCCATCAGGGAACGGTTTATAAACGATGGTTTTGATTTTCGGTTTATTTCCCCAATATTTGTCAAAGCGTTCGACAACAAGATCGCCTTGTTTGACGTGTTTAACAAACTTATAAGGCCCTGTTCCGACGGGATGGTTGGCAAAATCCTTGCCTTCTTTCTTCACGGCGGTCGGGGAAACCATCATCCCGGCCCTATCCGACAAAACCGACAAAAACGGAGCATAGGGTTGTTTTAAATGGATACGGATGGTGTAATCATCGACCACCGTAATCTTGTCAATCAAATTGATTTCCGACAGCCGCGGAGAACCGAGTTTCGGATCGAGCATGCGCTCAAAATTGAATTTGACCGCCTCGGCATTGAAGGGTGTACCGTCTTGGAAGAGAACGTTTTTGCGCAAGTAGAACGTATACGTTTTTCCGTCATCGGAAATTTTCCAACTCGTCGCCAGTTCCGGCACATAGTTTAAATTCTTGTCGATGTCAACGAGCGTGTTATAGATAGACTGATAGACTTGACGGTCGACGGCGGCCGTTGACATCGCCGGATCCAATTGCGGCGGATCCGCATCCAAGCCGATCACCAGTTTGGATTTATCGGTGCGGGTCGAGGCGGATTGGCCCGACTTCGCATCGCTGGACGAGCCGCCATTCGAAGAGGATTGGCCGCCGCAAGCTGCTAAAAAAGCAAATAAAGCAATGACGACAAATGGCAGGATCGCTTTCCGGAGCGTTTTCATAGTCTCCCCCTACTTAGAATCAATCTGGAATTGGGATTCTTAGGTTCGCCGATGAGGCGCGCCGGATCCCCGACGCCCTGTGCACCGCCTTGGATAAAAGTGATGCACAACGATAAGAGAATGATTTCCTTGACTATTTTGACAATGAACATTGAAAAAAAGCCGCATCCGCTTGACCGACATCACGCGACTTTCATCCTAACTTTTAATTAGTTATGAAAGCGTTTTCCCTCCCTTTGTAAGCCAAAATTGATAATTTGCTTTACAAATGAAAAATTAATTGTCTTAAATTATAGACGGTTGGTTTTTGGTTGTCAACTCGTTTTATTTTAATTAGACGCTTTTTTCTTTGTTTTTGTGGCGGCCGGCCGCCGGCGCGGCAGGCCTTCCGTTTCCGCGGTGAAGCGGCGCTTGATCAAAGCGGATTTATTCCCAAAAACAAAAACACCGCCGGTTGATTCCGGCGGCGGTCATCACTAGAGCTTCAACCCGTTGCGGCTCTTAAAGCGGCGAAGCAGGATGTGGCTCTCCACGCGGGTGATGCCTTCCAATTTGTATATCTCTTCGTTGATAAATTTCTCGAGTTCGTAAAAATCTTCGACCAGAACATGCATATGCAACGTGCTCGGTCCGGTCATCTGGTAACAGCTGACCACACACGGATGGTTAACGAGCGTTTCGGCCACATTGACCAAATGTTTCGGCTCACAATCGACTTCAAAAAAAGCGGAAACCTTTTTCCCGGCCGCCTCCGAATTCACGATCACGCTAAACCGTTCAATCACGCCTTTTTCGATGAGCTGCTGCACCCGTTCGCGAATCGAGACGCGCGAAAGATTTAATTTCTTGCCGATATCCGCATAGGACATGCGGCCGTTTTCAATGAGACAATCCAGTATTTTTCGATCGATTTCATCAATGGCCATAGCGTTCCCCCTTTGCTGACAGCACTCTTCCGTTTCAAACCACGTGTTTCTTGCGCTTCTCGCCATCGGACTGAATTCGGCGTTCCGACGGGATCCGCGTCCCTATTAGCCGGAGTAACCACAAAGATGCGGATGGAGCCGGCCACCGTGGTCGACGCAGCCCATACGGCGAAGATGGCGATCCGTCCGTTTATCCTTTCGCACGTGACCGTTATGTCGCATCGGGCATTTGCTTTAAAAATTCCACGACGGCGCGGTCGATCTGTCCGCGCGGCAACTCGCGCTCTTCGAAATTTTCAGTGTGTAAAAACGCCGTCAGCGCTTGGTAAAAAGCATCGTCGCTTTCGGGCAACGCGTCTTTTTTTATAAAGCCCGTGCGCACGAGTTCACGGGTCAGCTCTTCTTTTAAATCAGCCGTTATCGGCAAAATGTCTTCCTCTTTTGTTTTGGAAAAGTAGAGCTGATGCAATCCGTAGAGGCGGATGAGCTCTTTGATCGGGTCCGGATGGTCATCGACGCGCAAGTCGATGGCGCGGTCATTATAGCCGCCGTACCCGCCTTTTTCACGGACGATCAACAGCGCCGCCGATTGCCGGCCGCGGCGGTCGCCGCCCGCTTGTTGTCCGGCATCGAGCGCAGCGAGCAGGCGTTCGGCAAGCGGCCCCGTCGTTCTTTCAAAGGTTTCGCCCATCGCGAGGACGGTTTCCTTGCCGACGAGAATATTGCCTTGTGCGGCATAATGCGTGCCGGTGATGCCGCCGGCCCACTCGTAACAACCTTCGCCGGTAAACGTCGCGGCGTTTCCGTTCGCGTCAATGATGCCGACTTGACGCATGGCGCGGTCCGGATCCTCTTTGATTAATTTGTCGAGCGCCTCTTCGGCGCTGTATCCTTCCTCCAGCAACGCCAAACCTTTCGGACCATATGACATGTTGGCCAGCGACTGGGTGGCGATCGCGCCCGCCCCCGCTTTCGCAAACGGGACGATCGCTCCGACGCCGAGAAACTTGGACTGCACCGCAACGCCCCATTCTTTTGCGTCCGGATCGTATCCGACTATGGAAAACGTCGCGATCAAATCCTTGGGTATTCGTTTCAATTTCCTATGCCCTCCTTCCTGCTGCCATTTTAAACAATTCGTCGTGCCCCGTTGCTAATCCTGCTTTCCGAATCGAAGGGCCCGCTGGAAGCAGAGCATAGATCCCCGTTTCATCGCATGGATGCCCGACCGTAAACGCGTCTGGCGGCTTCCTTTGCTTCGTTCACGATGGATGCTTAAAGCCGCACCGCCCGCATCGCACGAGGGCGTGTACGGGCGCGACGATTTTTAATTATCCGGATCGCATGGATTTCCGGCCGTCACCACTCGTTCACGGACACGCAAAATCCGCTTTCCATCGGACCGGAGGAGACAAATGCACAAAAAAAACCGCCGGATGTATCCGGCAGGTCGATGAAACGTTGGTATAAAGGGTTAAGGAGCCGTGTCGGCGCCTTCACCGCCATCGAGGGAAGTTCCGCTGTCCGTAGAGGACGTATCATCATGGGAACCGCCCGAAGTTCCTTGGTCCGTGCTGTCTTGGTTCGTCTTGTTTTGATCCCTGTTGTCATTGTTCGAACCGTCGTTGTTTTTCGCGCCGTTGTCGTTCCGTGTGTCGTCACCGGATCCGCTTTTTTCGTCGGTCGCTTTGTTGTTCGCTTTCGTCACTTTATCAAGGCTCGCGACGGTTTTTTGGAAGTAAGCGACCGGATCGACGGCGACGCCGTCCTTGCGGATTTCAAAATGCAAGTGGACGCCCAAATCCTTCATGAACTTGTTTTCACCGGCGGTGCCGATGACGTCGCCTTGAGAGACGGTCTGCCCTTTTTCGACCGCGATCGAGCCCAGGCTGTCATAAACCGTGTTTACGCCGTCTTTATGTTGGATTTCGACGACATAGCCGAGCAGATCATCCTTTTCGGCCCGAACGACTTTACCGCTCACGGACGCCGTCACGTCAAAGCTTTTGCCGTCTTTCGCCACGATGCAAATGCCTTTGTTCGGGACATAAGTATTATTGTAATTGACGAGAGCGGCTTCTTGTTCTTTTTCGTCGGCGTTGACATCGTAAAACGGCATGGCGATCTCGACGCTATCCTTGTCCAATACCGGCCATTGGAAAACTTCCTTGGCGCCGGTGACCGGGATCGCTTCCTTGTCTTTTTGGTTGAGCGCCGTTTTGCCGTGCTCATTGGCGTTCGGCTTCCGGTCGTTCAAGCTGTGCTGAATCAAAAAAGCGGCGGCCAAAACAATCGCGACGGCCGACAGGTAGACAGCCGGATAAAACCAACGTTTACGGGTGAGCTTCCGCAGTCTGGTAATCTTGACTTCTTGCGGTGTCTTCTTTTCATCTGACATGTCCATCACCTCAGAAACCATTCTGATCAGTTTCTTGAGGTTCTATACATGCAAATAAAAAAATTCTTATTATTTTTGGTGCCGCACAGCCGCCGCTCGCGCATCCATCGTCTTTCCGTCGCGTCGAACTTCCTTTGATCCGGGATCAATAAAACATCCCAGCCAACGATGGCATCACAACGGCCAACGGGGGCTTTACGTCTTAAGGAGAAACGGAAGCGGCATCCATAAGCCATAGCGTTTGTTGTGCGATAAAAAAAGACGAGCGGATCGAAGCCGCTCGCCATCGGCAGGNACCCGACAAATGAAAGCCGCCAAACGGCCCTCACTCCATGCGGGCCATGTTCATCCATGAACTCCAACCGCCGGTGATTCCGCCATCGCCGGGAAAGACGGAAGCGGTGATCTCTGACGAATGAAGGCACGCCGCCTCAAAGCCCCTCGCTTTTTTTCATGAGCGCCTTATTTTTTCTTCAACTCTTTGAGAAAAGGCGACACGTCCGAAACAGCGACCCCTTTATAAAAGTATTTGACGATCGCCTTATAATCTTTGCCTTCCTCCGCCATGCCGTTCGCGCCGTACTGGCTCATGCCGACGCCGTGTCCGTATCCTTTTGTCGTCACAAGGACTTCACTGCCTTGGCGAACCATGGAAAAATCCGTTGATCGCAAATTCAAGCTTTCCCGGATTTCCCGGCCGGTAAATATTTTCCCGCCGATCTTGAAAGATGCGACCCGCTTGCCGGCCGTGCGCTTTATGACCGAACCGACGGGACCGTCGGTTTTCGGCAATCGGATGTTCAGCGCCTTTTCCACGGCCTGGACGGAAAGAGCGACGGTTTTTTTATATTTTGGCGATTTTAAGTCCCAAGGGCTTTTGACGGATTTTAAATAGGGATAAGAATATTTCCAGTAATCTTCGGCGTTTTCGGTATACCCGTTGCTCGTCGAAAAAAAGGACGGGGAGATGAGCTGGCCATCATATGTCAGCACCTGTCCGGCCGTCGCGTCGACCGCCTTTTCTATCTTTTTAATCTTCCAGCCGTAATCCGCTCCCCATGCCTTTTTTAACTCCGTCCGGCTCTTGAAGACTTGATTCGTCGGCGTGTCCGAAACGATTGGGTCGTTATTGTCGCGTTCGCCTTTATCCAGAAGGATTTTAACGATGTAAGTGCGCGCGGCGAGAGCCTGGGCTTTCAGCGCTTCGCTTTGAAACTCGGCGGGCATCTCGCTGGCGACAACCCCTATCAAATAATCGCGCAGCGATAAGGTTTGAACTTTGTTCGTCTCGTGGCGCGACACGGTCACCGCAACCGCCGGATCGGTCGCTTTCGCCGCCGGGGCACGGGCCTGCACGGCCACGCCCTCGCTTTCTTTTGGATCGGTAAAAGGGAGGACGATGAGCGCCGGAATGGCGAAAATCATTGTAATGAAAATGCCGATGATAATGAGGGGGGTGCGTTTCATTGTGCGATATCCTCCAAATCCGTTTTTTTAATAGATTATGAGAACGGATCGGCTTTTAGAACCGCACCCTCCGCTGTTTCCGAGAAACGGCGCCTGCGCGGTCTGTCGTTTCCCGCGCTTTTGAATGATAGAGCAACCCAGGCGCCCGACACGGATGAACCGGGATCAGCATGCGCAAAGCCGCCTATCCGCATCGGCCGCCACCCTGTGCACGACAAAGAGCGAAAAATCAAGCGCGCGATTCATAAGAAAGCGCGTTGGCGGCGAAGAACTAGGCCATAAAAACATTCAAGGCATCCAATCCGTAGCCCATTCGCACGGATTCAACGGTTCTATTTCGCGATGATCGGGCATACAATGGGGTACATAAAACCGCTGGGGGAAAATGGGGAGCGAAAGCGTAGAGAATAACGCGCGTGCCGACAATGAGGCGAATGTCTCATTGCCGGCNCGCGCAAAGGGCCAAACAGAGTGAAATGGCGTTGGAGCAAGGCGCTTGCCTTGTCTTACGCAAGAACGATGCCGTCATGTGCTCTGCACAACAACACGGATGTAAGATGACTATAAGCCGCTTATGCAAATTTTGGTTTCATGTTCAACTTGGGCGTCGATTGTTTGGGGGCTGTGGCTTCTTCCTCTTCCTCGACGTCGACCCGTTCGATGTCGGCGCCGAGCGCTTTCAATTTGCCGGCGAGGTCGACGTAGCCCCGATCGATGTGATGCAGGTCGGTGACGCGGGTTGTCCCGTTCGCGGCGAGCCCGGCAAGGACCAACGCGGCGCCGGCGCGCAGGTCGGTGGCCGCCACTTCGGCGCCCTGGAGCTTACAGGGACCGTTAATGATCGCCGAACGGCCTTCGATCTTAATATCCGCATTCATGCGACGGAATTCCTCGACATGCATGAACCGGTTTTCAAAAACGGTTTCGGTGATCACCGCCGTCCCTTTGGCCTTTAACAGCAAGGCCATCATTTGCGACTGCAAATCAGTCGGAAAACCGGGGTGCGGCATCGTTTTAATGTCGGCGGGCCGGATGATATCGGGCCCGATGACGCGAATGCCGTTGAGCTGCTGTTCCACGATGATGCCCATTTCCTCAAATTTGGCGATCAACGGGCGCAAATGGTCGGAAACGGCATTCTCAACGAACACGTCTCCCCCGGTGATCGCCGCCGCAATCATATAGGTTCCCGCTTCAATCCGATCGGGAATGATGTCGTGGGATGCCCCTGTCAATTCCTTGACGCCGGTGATCCGGATCGAACTCGTGCCGGCCCCTTTGATTTTGGCCCCCATGGCGTTAAGATAAGTGGCCAAGCAGACGATTTCGGGCTCGCGGGCACAGTTTTCGATCAGCGTTTCACCGTCCGCCAAGACAGCCGCCATCATGATGTTCTCCGTCGCCCCGACGCTCGGAAAGTCGAGGTAAATGTTCGCGCCTTTTAAACGGCCGTTTGTCGTCGCTTCGATGTACCCGTTGCCGATGGTGACTTTGGCGCCCATCGCTTCAAAACCTTTGAGATGTTGATCAATGGGGCGGGATCCGATCGCACNCCCCCCCGGCAACGCGATGCGGGCGCGACCGATTCGGGAAAGCAACGGCCCCATCACCAAAAAAGACGCCCGCATTTTCCGCACATATTCAAACGGCGCCTCAGCGTTCAAATCGGCTTGAGCATCGACCGTTATGGCGCTGCCGTCAAATTCCACCTTGGCATTCAGATATCGGAGCACTTCATTGATCGTATAAACATCCGCCAATGCGGGAACATTATATATTCGGCTTATCCCTTTGCTTGCCAATATCGACGCAGCAATAACGGGCAAAACGGCATTTTTCGCCCCGTCAACTTTAACGGTTCCGCTCAACCGTTTACCGCCTCGTATAATGATCTTTTCCAACACTTTCCCCTCCGGTCCAATTTCATCATACGATATATCTGTTTCTGTACGGGCTGGCCGGAAGCCTATGTTCCGGCGTTACGTTGTCATTAATATTCCGTCGTAATAATGGGTGTGCCAACCGTTACGGTTGTGCTTTGACCCACGGTTCGAAGCCCGATCTGCACATTGATTTTCCGTCCATTGCTTGTGATAAAGTCTTGCCAATGATCAGTATATGCCGAAACGGATTTAAACGTTTTCTCCTCGACTTTTTCCACGATTCGGGCATGAAAAACGGAGAGGATGGCGTTCATCTTTTTTGAAACATTATTCATTTTACCATCGAAATTTCCCGATACACAAGCGAAGAAATTTCCTTTTTGTTGGAACAATGCACGGATGGTGTGACGAATTGATGAAGACTGAGTATTCCATTTATTGGTATCCCACGAGCGACCTTTAACCAAATAAATTAAATACGTTTCATAACCGTTTTTTTTGGGGTATGAAAACAAAATGATGGTTTCGGAAGCCCGGATGGCCGCGAGCTTTTTCGTTCCCGAAAGCCGCAGTTCGCCGCCGTCCGAACGAATGCCTTGCCATTGAAAAGAACGGAACGTTTTTTGGAGCTGATGGGCCCGGAGATAAAATTCCGAAGATGTGTCGTCATGCCAAATCGTCCGCCCGTACAGCTGCCACGATTGCGTCGCGGCGCCTTGATCGGACAAAACGCGGACCAGTTCAGGCAGTTTTTCCAACGGGGAAGGCGCATCGGCCTGCGAATGGGCGATCCCGAAAAAACATAACAGGATGAAAAATAGCACGGTATAGATGGCGGTTTTCTTCATTGGACTCCTCTCCTTAATTACAGTTTTACCTGAGAGAGGAGTCACATACGTGGAACTTTGCGTAAATATGGGTCAAAAACCGACAAAAATCGGCGTCATTCAAAAAGATTGGGTAAAATCAGCGAATGATCTAAATAGTTCAGGAAAAATTGGCTGACCAAATAGCTGATCGCAATCGTGAACAAGATGATCAAAACCTTCGCTTGCGGGCTTTTCGGATGCTTAAGCACCCGCTCCCATTGAAAGGCTTGCAGCGCCCACCACGTCACGACCAACATGACGATGTGGACGAAAATATAAACGGCTGCATCCGCGCCGAAATTGTACAAAACGCTTCGCTCCTTTCTTCAATGGCATCGAGGTCCTGCGCCAGCGCGATCCCGACGGATCGCGCGGCCGGATAGGGCCGTTGGCCATCGTTCTCCGTAAACAGAGGGAGCGGCCGTTTTTGACCGCATTCTAACGTGCCCAACGGGGGTAAGAGTTGTCGGGTGCCATTAATAAGTTGTACGCCTTTTAAGGCGGACGATCGTCGCGGCGATCGCTCACCGCACGAAGGCATGCCTGCCGAACGGATGAATGGTTGATGGCAGGCCCGCAATCGTCTCTATTCATGTGAAACGATATGATGGGCCCCATGACGTGGTGAAATGAGCGTTATCTTCGCTTAAATGCAACGAATCGGAGGGGGTTCGTTGGAGCCTACGGCCTAAATGAAACGCACGGGATTCATCCCGTGCGTTTCATCGCGCTTACTTTAAGGAAGCCACGCGCAGGCGGTTTTCCGCGCGTTTCAGATCGTTCTTGGCCGCCTCGTACTCCGGCGACCCTTCGCCAAGCTCAGCAAGGCGCGCCTCGGCTTCTTCCTTCGCCCGTTCGGCGCGGGCGACGTCGATGTCTTCTTTCCGTTCCGCGGATTCCGTCAAGATGGTGACGCTGTCGCGTCGGACTTCGATGAAGCCGCCGCTGACAGCCACGTATTCGTCTTTTTCTTCCGTTTTCAATTTGACCGCGCTGATTTCAAGCGGCGCAACGAGCGGCATGTGGTTCGGCAGCACGCCCATGTCGCCGCTCTTCGCCCGTACGCTGACCATTTGCACATGGCCTTCGAACACCTTGCCGTTTGGCGTCACAATCGTTGTTAATATCGTGCTCATTTAAGCAACCCTCCTTGGGCGGCCGCGGGAGTCCACGCTGAGGGGAGAACCCTCAGACGTTGACGCCCATTCTTTTGGCTCTTTCAACGACCTCTTCGATGCGGCCGACGAGGCGGAACGCATCTTCCGGAATGTGGTCGTATTTGCCTTCAAGGATTTCCTTAAAGCCGCGCACCGTTTCTTTAACCGGCACGTAGGAACCCGGTTGGCCGGTGAACTGTTCGGCGACATGGAAGTTTTGCGAAAGGAAGAATTGGATGCGGCGTGCGCGGTGGACGATGAGCTTGTCTTCGTCCGACAATTCATCCATGCCGAGAATAGCGATGATGTCTTGCAGTTCACGATAGCGTTGCAACGTTTCTTGGACGCGGCGCGCGACGTTGTAATGTTCTTCGCCGACGATTTCCGGCGCCAGCGCGCGCGATGTCGAAGCCAGCGGGTCAACGGCCGGATAAATGCCCATTTCCGCCAAGCTCCGCTCAAGGTTCGTCGTCGCATCCAAGTGGGCAAACGTCGTCGCCGGAGCCGGATCGGTGTAGTCGTCCGCCGGGACGTAAACCGCTTGGATGGAGGTGATGGAACCTTTTTTCGTCGACGTGATCCGCTCTTGCAGCCGGCCCATTTCGGTCGCGAGCGTCGGCTGATAACCGACGGCAGACGGCATGCGGCCGAGAAGCGCCGACACTTCGGAACCCGCTTGGGTGAAGCGGAAGATGTTGTCGATAAAGAGCAGGACGTCTTGCCCTTCTTGGTCACGGAAGTATTCCGCCATCGTGAGCCCCGTAAGTCCCACGCGCATGCGCGCGCCCGGCGGCTCGTTCATTTGTCCGAAGACCATGGCGGTTTTGTTGATAACGCCCGAGCCTTTCATTTCAAAATACAGGTCGTTCCCTTCGCGCGTGCGTTCGCCGACGCCGGCGAAGACGGAGATGCCGCCGTGTTCTTGGGCGATGTTGTGGATGAGCTCTTGGATCAAAACGGTTTTTCCGACGCCAGCGCCGCCGAAGAGGCCGACTTTACCGCCTTTGACGTACGGCGCGAGCAGGTCGATGACTTTGATCCCGGTTTCAAGGACTTCGGTTTTCGTGGCGAGCTCTTCAAATTTCGGCGGTTCGCGGTGAATGGAGACGCGAGGAACGTCTGCCGGGATGTCTTCCTTTTGGTCGATCGGTTCGCCGAGCACGTTGAAGACGCGGCCGAGCGTCGCTTCGCCGACCGGGACGGAAATCGGCGCACCGGTGTCGACCACTTCCATGCCGCGGACGACGCCGTCGGTCGACGCCATCGCAATCGTGCGGACGGTGTCGTTGCCGAGGTGTAACGCGACTTCAAGCGTCAGGTCGATGTCCGTTTCGCTTTCGGATTTGGCTTTATATTCTATTTTAAGCGCATTGTTCAGTTTGGGCAGCTGGCCGTGCTCGAACTTGACGTCGACGACCGGGCCCATTACTTGCGTCACGTAACCCTTGTTCATCCTTTTCCCTCCTAACGGGTGCTGTATTACTGTATAGCGTTGGCGCCGGCGACGATTTCGGTGATTTCTTGGGTGATCGCCGCTTGCCGCGCGCGGTTGTAGGAAAGGGTCAGCTTATCGATAAGCTCGGTCGCGTTATCGGTGGCGTTCTTCATCGCCGTCATGCGCGCGGCGTGCTCGGCCGTTTTCGCATCAATCAATGCGCCGTATATTAAGCCTTCCGCGTAAAGCGGCAGCAACGTCTCGAGCACCTCTTCCGGCGACGGTTCATATTCGTAATAAGTGGCCGGTCCGCTGTCTTCTTGCTCGCCGATGTCGGCAAGCGGCAGGAGTTTGACCGACTTCACTTGTTGGACGATCGGGTTGACGAAATGGTTGTAAACAAGATAAAGTTCATCGATTTCTTCCCGTTCGTAAAGGCCGACGGCCAGACGCGTCAGCTTTTTGACGTCGTCAAATGTCGGCTGATCGGAAAGCCCCGTCACTTGCGAAACGACGGGCATGCTGCGTTTATTGAAATAAGACAGGCCTTTTCGCCCGATGACGATGATCTTGTATTCATCTTTCGAGCGATGGCGCTCGTCGATCATTTGTTGGACCGCTTTTAAAACGTTGGTGTCATACGCCCCGGCCAATCCCCGGTCGGTCGTGATGACAAAATAACCGGTTTTCTTAACCGGACGCGTGACCAACATCGGATGGCGGAGGCTCGCGCGATTCGATTTGGCGATGTGGGCGACGACGCTCCGCAGCTTATCGGTATAGGCTTGGTAAGACTGCGCTTGTTCTTGGGAGCGGTTGAGCTTGGCGGCCGAAACCATTTCCATCGCCTTCGTGATCTTGCGCGTCTTTTTCGTCGCATTGATTCGCCCCCGGATATCACGCAATGAGGCCACTTCGGTTCACCACCTTTTCACGGAAGGCGCCGGATCTTCCGCCGGCGCGCCTCCATTTTCCCAAAATCATCCTTCACAGATTGCCGTCAGTTGTTCGATGTGACAAACGTTTTCTTGAAGCCTTCGATCGCCTGATTCAACGCTTCATCTTCCGGCAGCTGTTTTGTTTCCTTGATGTGCTTGAGAAGATCCGCATGGTTTTGATCCATGTAGGCCAAGAATTCTTTTTCAAAACGGCGGACGTCTTCGAGCGGAATATCATCGAGATAACCGTTGTTCAACGCATAGATGATCACGACTTGCTTTTCAACCGGATACGGATTGTGCAGCTCTTGTTTCAAAATTTCAACCGTGCGTTGACCGCGGTTCAATTTCGCTTGCGTCGCGGCATCAAGATCCGATCCGAATTGGGCGAACGCCTCAAGTTCGCGATAAGAAGCGAGGTCGAGTTTCATCGTCCCGCCGACTTTCTTCATCGCTTTGATCTGAGCGGCACCGCCGACGCGGGAAACGGACAGACCCGCGTTCACCGCGGGGCGCACGCCGGAGTGGAACAAGTTGGTTTCAAGGAAGATTTGCCCGTCGGTGATGGAAATGACGTTCGTCGGAATGTAGGCGGAAATGTCGCCCGCTTGGGTTTCGATGATCGGAAGCGCCGTCATCGATCCCCCGCCTTTTTCGTCGCTCAGTTTCGCGGCGCGTTCCAGCAAGCGCGAGTGCAGATAGAAGACGTCGCCCGGATACGCTTCGCGGCCCGGCGGACGGCGGAGCAGCAGGGACAATTCGCGGTAAGCGGTCGCTTGTTTCGACAGGTCGTCGTAAATGATCAGCACGTGCTTGCCGTTGTACATGAATTCTTCGCCCATCGCGCAACCGGCATACGGCGCGAGGTACAGGAGCGGAGCCGGTTCGGAAGCGCTCGCCGACACGACGATCGTGTTTTCCAACACTCCGTGTTCGCGCAGGGTTTCGACGACGCTCGCGACCGTCGATTCCTTCTGGCCGATCGCTACGTAAATGCTGATTACGCCTTCATCTTTTCGGTTGATAATCGTGTCGATGGCGATCGACGTCTTCCCGGTTTGCCGGTCTCCGATGATCAATTCCCGTTGGCCGCGGCCGATCGGAATCATCGCGTCGATCGCTTTAATGCCGGTTTGGAGCGGTTCATGAACCGACTTCCGATCCATGACGCCGGGAGCGGGGCTTTCGATCGGGCGCGTTTTGGTTGTATGGATCGGGCCTTTGCCGTCGATCGGTTGACCGAGGGGGTTCACGACGCGGCCGAGCAAGGCTTCGCCGACCGGAACTTCCATGATCCGTCCGGTGCGCTTGACTTGGTCGCCTTCGTGAATGTCGGTATACGGACCAAGAATAACGATACCGACGTTGTTTTCTTCAAGGTTTTGCGCGAGACCCATGACCCCGTTTTCGAATTCGACGAGCTCGCCGGACATGACGTTGTCGAGACCGTGAGCGCGCGCAATGCCGTCGCCGACCTCAATGACCGTGCCGACATCCGTCACTTGGACGACGGCGTCATAGTTCTCGATCTGCTGTTTTATCAGAGAGCTAATTTCTTCAGCTTTAATGCTCACGTGCTATTTCACCCCTATCTCTGTGCTTTCAGCTCTTTCGCAAAGCGGTTGAGTTTGCCGACCAACGTGCCGTCGTAGAGGCGATTGCCGACTTTGACCAGCACGCCGCCGATGATCTTCGGATCCGTTTTGGCATGTATGCGCAATTTTTTATTGAAATGGCGCTCGAAGGCCTCGGCCAGTTTTTTCTCCTCGGCTTCATTTAAAGGGCTCGCCGTCGTCACGGTCACTTCGACGATGCCCTTGTAGTCGTTGGCGATAACCGTATACTGTTCTTTAATATCGTCAAGGAGGTTGACCCGCCCGCGATCGACGAGGATTTTGAGCAGGTTCAAAACTTCCGGATTGACTTCGTCTTTAAAGATTTTTTCCAGAACCGCTTTTTTGTTGTTGCGGTCGATTTGCGGATGGCGGAGCATCCTTTTCAATTCGTCGTGGCCGCCGACGGTATCGGCGACAAGTTGCATTTGGCTTTCGACGGCATCAATGATGTCGCGCTCTTTCGCCACTTCAAAAAGAGCGGCGGCATAGCGCTTTGCTACCGTTTCGCTCATAGCCGTTCGCCCACCTGTTTAAGAAACGCGTCGATTTCTTTTTCGTGGTCTTTTTCATTGACTTCACGCTCAAGGACTTTGGAGGCCAGGAGCATGGACAGATGCGCGACCTCGTCGCGGAGGGAAGCGATCGCTTTGTCTCTTTCCGTCGCGATTTCTTCCTTCGCTTCTTGGATCATGCGGTCGGCGCGCTCTTTCGCCTGCGCGATGATTTCTTGCGCTTGGGCTTCGGCGCGCTTTTTCTCAGCCTCCAGGATTTGGTGGGCTTCTTCACGCGTTTTCTTCAGTTCTTCGCGCTGCTTTTCAAGAAGCGCGGCCGCTTCTTGCCGGTTTTTTTCCGCATCGTCCAGCTGTTGGTCGATGTAGTCCTGGCGCTTTTTCATCGTTTCAAGCACCGGGCCGACCCCAAACTTGGCAACAATGACCATCAAAAGAATGAAGACGACCAATTGGAAGAGAATTGTGCCCAAATGGAATTCCAGCACTCTTCAGTCACTCCCTTCAGAGAAGAACCCGAAATTTATACAGTTACAGAAGGCGGGAGAAAAGACCTTTTCCCGCCGCTTGGTCAAATTGGGTCAACCTTTATTTAATAACGCCGAAGAGCACCAGAAGACCGAAGGCTATGGAGATGATCGGCAACGCTTCGACAAGACCGAGCGTGACCATCGCTTGACCGAAGAGCGTTCCGCGAGCTTCCGGTTGACGAGCGATACCTTCAAGATAACGGCTGAACAGCACACCGTTACCGATACCCGCAGCCAAAGCGCCAAAAGCAATCATGATTCCGCCAGCAATAACACTCAAGTCCATTTACAAAATCCTCCCTTGGTTAATGAGATCTGGAATTCATTAATGATCTTCATCCGCAATTTTTTGTGAAATATAAACCATGGCCAATACCGTAAAGATGTAGGCTTGGATCGCTCCGACAAACAAGGAGAAACCGATCCAGGCCATGAGAGGGATGCCGGTCAAATAAGGCAGCCCGTTGCGCAAAATGAGAATGAGCACTTCGCCCGCAAAGATGTTCGCCCAGAGCCGCGCCGCGTGCGTCGTCGGTTTCGCGAGCTCGTCGATGATGTGGAGCGGGAACATCAGGGCGTACGGTTTGAAATAATGGCCGAAATACCGCCTCGGGCTTTTAAACAACCCGGCGAAGTGCGCGTAAATGGTAATCGCAAACGCCATCGCAACGGTGACGTTGATGTCGGATGTCGGCGATTTGAACCAGGAAACTTCGCCTTTCGCCGATTCCAAAGCCTGTTTCGTCAACCCGAGCCAAGAGATCGGTTTGTGGACTTCCGAAGTCACCATCACAATGACGCCCAACTCGTTCGCGATGAACACGAACAGAAAGACGGTGACCGCGAAGCTGAGGTACTTGGCGGCCTTTTTCGGCGGGAGCATCATTTGCGTGATGCCTTGGATGAATTCAAGCACCATTTCCATCACGTTTTGCATGCCCCTGGGCCGCATCGACCGGCCGCGCGTGGCAGCGAGCACGAGGATGAGGACGAGAATAGCGGTCACGAGCGTCCCGATCATGACGGTGACGTCGAAGGTTAAGCCGAGAAACTTAATTTTCGGAGTGATTTCCAAGGATCTCCCTCCCTTCGCGCGGTAACCTCTCCTTTTTGTTATAGCGGCACGCGGCGATCACCATGAGAACATAGCCAAGCGCCAGCCCGGGCGCCAAGCCCCGGTAATCGATTTGTTCGGGAAACCGATACGCGAGGATGACGCCGAAGGCCACCATCAAGACGCGGTTGACAAACCCCGAACCCGCGCGGCGGGGCACGGCCCAGACCGCTTGCTCATGGATGATCCTTACGCGTCTCGCCAAGTAAAGAATGTTATAAAGACTGATCAGGCCTCCGAGAATAAATCCAGCGGCGAAGGACTTGAGAGGAGTGAACAGCCAGAGTAGAAGAGATGCGCCGTAAAAGGCGCATGAAAGGATGAGAATAAAGCGGCGGTACCAAGCCCATTCATCCATTCGTCTCAGTCCTTCATAAAAGTTCGTAATGTGAAGAGCGCGCTGGCGATCCCGACGATTAAACCGCCAAAAATGCCGATGACCAGCCCAAGCGGATCCGTGCCGTACGCACGATCAAACGCTTTTCCGGCCCAGATGCCGGCAATCAGAACCAAAGTGATTTCGACCCCAAGCGTACCGACGAGTCCGACCGCCTGCCAAGGGCTGTTTGTGTTCTTCTTCACATAAACACCCTTCCTTCGCCGCCCTTTGTTTAAAACGGACGGCAAATGCGTACGTTCGCTCCTTCGGCCCTTCCCNCCTCGGCGCGTCCGTCCAGCCGAGAACGTGCGCCTTTTTACCATACCGCACGTACTGCAGGACGTCATTAACATTTATCACCCAAAATTCCGGGCATATACCTGCGTGGAAGCGGCGAATTGCCTCTTGGGGAAAAAAGAACTTCCGCATCGGACGGCCTCAGTGCGGGGTTAAAGGCGGTTAAGACATCAAGTCGGGGATGCCAAAATGCTGGAATTATTCGCAATGAAAGCCCTTTAATTTACTTTATCCCTTGCCATCTTACCAAGCGGGTCGGGGCTTGTCAACGCGAAATAGTGTGTAATTTTTGATTTTTAATCGTTAGGATCTCATCATTATAATTCTAAACAATTTTTTTAGGAGATTCATGAACAAAATCGGTGAATTTATGACGTTTTTTTGAACAACCCGGTACTTTTTGCTTTGCTTTTCTTATATCGTTCGGTTTCACGAGTTCAAGTATAGGGATTCAATGGCCAAAACCCCTGTGGCCGGCAAGTCCAGCATGACGAAATCGGACATGAGACACACCGCTGTCCGAACCTTCCGGCGCGCGCGGTCCGCCTATCCTGCCGACCGGCGCCAAGAAGGCGGCCGGCGCCGATTCCGCCGCCCGTGAAGCGCCAGGTTGCCGCTCGCCGTACCTCACTAAGGCCCCGCCGCGAAAACGGGAAGTCGAACCGATCGGAAGTTACTTCGTTCCGAACAGCCGGTCGCCGGCATCGCCGAGCCCCGGTACGATATACCCTTTTTCGTTCAGCTTTTCATCCAGAGCCGCCAGGAAAATGTCGACATCGGGGTGATCCGTTTGAATGCGTTGGACGCCTTCCGGAGCGGCGATCAGGCACATGAGCTTGATGTTGACGGCGCCTTTTTCTTTCAACAAGGTGAGCGCCGCAGACGCCGATCCTCCGGTCGCAAGCATGGGATCGACGACGATGAGCTCGCGCTCGTGGATGTCCGACGGCATCTTAGAGTAATATTCAACCGGTTTGAGCGTTTTCGGATCCCGATACAAACCGATGTGTCCCACCTTGGCCGTCGGGATCAACTTTAAAATGCCGTCCACCATGCCGAGGCCGGCGCGCAAAATCGGGATGACGCCGAGCTTTTTCCCGGAGAGATGATAGGTTTTCGCTTCAGCCACCGGCGTTTGCACCGTGATTTCTTCAAGCGGCAAATCGCGGGTGATCTCGAAAGCCATCAGCGTCGCGACTTCGTCCACCAACTCGCGGAATTCCTTCGTCCCCGTCCGATGGTCGCGTATGTACGTCAGTTTATGTTGTATTAATGGATGATCGAGCACTTTAACTTGTCCCATAATGGCCTCCTCTATTCCTCACATCTTCTGCGTTTCCGTCAAACCAGCCTCCCGACAAATTTTACAGAAAAACCGCGGCAACTGCAAACGAAGCGTGTAATCACCATATATTGCTAATTGCCGTTAAACCGAAGCTTTTCATCATCCAAAAGACAGCCGGAAACGTCCATTTTTCAGGCACAGGTGTCGCTATAAAAAAAGATCGCCGCATGGGCGATCCTACAGCCGTTGTTTTCCGGCTTAGACTGAACGCGCATCATAATTTCGGATAAAGCGGGAAGCGGCTGGTCAGCGCGATGACCCGTTCTTTGACTTCGGCCAACTTGGCGGAATCGTCGGCGTTTTTCAGCACGTCGATGATCATCCGGGCGACTTCCGTCATTTCTTCTTCCTTAAAGCCGCGCGTCGTCACCGCCGCCGTGCCGGTGCGGATGCCGCTCGTGACAAAAGGACTTTCCGGATCGAATGGAATCGTGTTCTTATTGGTCGTGATGCCGACTTCATCAAGCGCTTTTTCCGCGGCTTTGCCGGTCAGCCCCAGATTGCGGACGTCGATCAAAACGAGATGGTTGTCGGTGCCGCCTGAGACGAGCGTGAGACCGCCCGCCTTGAGCTCGTCCGCAAAGCGTTTGGCATTGTTGACGATTTGTTGTGCGTATTCGGTAAAAGACGGTTCGAGCGCTTCGCCCAGAGCGACGGCTTTCGCCGCGATGATGTGCATGAGCGGACCGCCCTGGATGCCCGGGAACACCGCCTTGTCGAGTTTTTTCGCGTACTTTTCTTTGCAGAGGATCATGCCGCCGCGCGGACCGCGGAGCGTTTTATGCGTCGTCGTCGTGACGAAATCCGCGTAGGGAACGGGGTTCGGATGAAGCCCTGCCGCCACAAGTCCGGCGATATGGGCCATGTCGACCATTAAATAGGCGCCCACTTCATCGGCGATTTCGCGGAATTTTTTAAAATCGATTTCCCTCGGATACGCGCTGGCGCCCGCGACGATCAATTTAGGACGGTGCGCCTTTGCCTTTTCCAAAACATCATCATAATCAATGCGGTGGGTGACGGGATCGACGCCGTAATCCACAAAGCGATACAATGTACCGCTGAAATTGACCGGACTGCCGTGCGTCAAATGGCCGCCATGGGACAAATTCATGCCGAGCACCGTATCGCCGGGCTCGAGGACGGTGTAATAGACCGCCATGTTGGCTTGGGCGCCGGAGTGCGGCTGAACATTGACGTGTTCCGCCCCGAACAGTTTTTTCGCGCGTTCCCGGGCGAGATTTTCGACGATGTCGACGTATTCACAGCCGCCATAATAGCGCCGTCCGGGATACCCTTCGGCGTACTTGTTGGTGAGCACCGAGCCGGCCGCTTGCAAGACCGCCTCGCTGACAAAATTTTCGGAAGCGATCAATTCGATTTTATGCCGCTGGCGGTCCAGCTCCTTCTGAATGGCGTCAAAAACTTCCCGATCACGTTCTTTGAGGGCTTCCATATCGTCACGTCCTCTCCATGTCTTTTTCCCCGATTTTATATGGTGATGGATCCGTCGTCCCTCAACCGCTGCCGATTTAAAAATGATTGACCTTTTCCCGTTCGGGATAAACCGCGCGCTCCCCGCCGATTAGTTTCGGCCGCGTCCGCGCGATCGACACGTGCGCGTGACCGATTTCCGTCACTTCGCAACGGACGGGAACGACGACGGGTTTCAAATGCATGCCGATAAACGTGTCGCCGATGTCGATGCCGCAATCCGCTTTGATCGCTTCGACGACCACCGGATCGTTTAATTTATTGTAAGCATACGTGGCCATCGCGCCTCCTGCGGAGCGGACCGGAATGACGGTGACGATTTCCAGGCCTCTTTCCTTCGCGGTTTTTCTCTCGACGACGAGCGCGCGATTCAAATGCTCACAACATTGGAAAGCGAGCTGCACGCCGGTTTCGGCGCGAAAGGTTTCTAAAGCGGCGTAAATCGCCTTGGCGACGTCCATCGAGCCGGCGGAACCGATGTGCTGACCAAGGACTTCGCTCGTGCTCGCCCCGACCACCAAAACATGCTCTTCCGAAAGCGGCATTTCCCGATTTAATGCATGTAAAACGGTGAGTGTTTGTTCGCGTATTCTCTGAAGCTCATCCAATTCCATTGCGTTCCTTTTTCCTTTCATTTCTTAGATTACAATTTTCATCATTTCCCGGGAAAAGTCAGACATCCTTCTCCAAAAATCGTTCAATCAAGGTTTCCAATTCCCGACAGACCTTGTCGTATATTTCCTCGGGCGCCCCGAAAGGATCAGGGACGTCCCAATCCTGCATCCGATCTTGCAAGGCTTGCACGCGTGTTTCGGCCTGACGAACGGCTTCTTCAAGTTCTTTTAACGCCTCGGAGTCCGGTTGTTCATCGCGCTTGAGGCGGTTGTATTCCGTGCGCTTCGCCATCCAATCGGCGACCGCTTTTTGCCATTCCTGACGTTCCTTCGGATCGGCGGCAAACTCTTTTAAAGTGAAGGTTTTGTCCGTCGCTTCAGGATAACGCTCCAAAATCATGGTTTTGTGTCCCATCGTCATCGTTATGATGAGATCGGCCCAATCGACGAGCTCTTTCGTCAAAGATTGTGAACGATGATCGAATGGGATGCCGCGTTTCGCCAGCACCTTTTCGACATTGGGATGAGCGTTCTGGCCGTCCAGCGCAAAGATCCCGGCCGATTGAACGGCGTAACGATCTGCCGCCTTTTGCCGCAGAAGCGCAGCGGCCATCGGGCTGCGGCAGGTGTTGCCCGTACATACGAATAAAATATTTTTCACTCCATCACTCCCCGCTTCATTTTGCCGGTGGATGTTTAAAAATGCTCCGTCAGTCCTTACGTCCGGTCCCCCCGAGCGCCGAGGCACCGCCTCGCCGCGCAGGCGCGGGACCGGCACATCGTTTTCGCTCATTATCATACATCAATCTCCGCGTGAATGGCACGGTTTAGCAAAAAAAATTCGGACGATAGGATGGGATTATTTCCATACCCTCCAGCCCGGGCTTTGTCGACTCCCTTATTTTAACCGGGTGCGTACTAAAAAACGCCTTCGACAGGCGCATGGAAAATGATCATCTCAACAGCGGTCAGCGGACCCTTCCTTTGAAGACGAAGCCCGGAAGCCCATCCCGAATGTTTGGAGAAACGCACCACCTCTCGGACGGCGGCATGACATGCCCTTGGGCCGGACATCATTTCTTATTTATATAGAAAAAGCTTGATGCCGAAAGCGAAAAGTATGCAACCGCCGAGCGCTTCGCTGTAAGAACCGAACACGTGCTGAAACTTGCGGCCGACGAGCAGGCCGCACCACGTCATGACCGTCGTCACCAAGCCGAAAAGGACGACCGTGATGAGAACGCGGGCGCCGAATATGCCGAGGCTTAATCCGACGGAAAAACTGTCCAAACTGACGCTGACGGCGAACACCAACATCCCGATTCCGGCGGGCTGAAGCACATGTTTTTCTTGATCGCGAAGCGAAGAAAGCACCATTTGCGCCCCGAGGATGAGAAGCAAAATGCCTCCCGCCCTCTGGGCGACCCACCCGAAATGTTCGGAGAGGATATGGCCGATGATCATGCCGGTCAAAGGCATGATCACATGAAAGGTTCCGATCAAGAATCCAATGTGGATGATTTGCCTGAGCCTGAGCCCGATCATGCCCATGCCCATGCTGACTGAAAAAGCATCCATGCCGACGGCGACAGCCATCATCAGCAAAGCGAATACAGGTCCGATAAACGTGGCTGAAATCAACGGTGCCCGCCTCCTTACATGCCGCTAAAATAACGTATGCATGTCCGAGGCGGTTTAGAATCGGGCCACGGCGCCCGGCTTGACGGAAAGCACCGATCCGCCAAATAAAGGGGCGACGTTCTCTCGCCGGCTTGCAGCGCATGTTCTTCGATCGGGCAGAGGCGCTTCTCGTTCCATCGGTCCGCGAAACGGCCGGACACCTTTAAAAGGGAAGCCGGCGCCTTAAGAAGAGCACTTAAGACGGCTCATAACACGCGGTGGGCGGCGGCTTTGTTCAACCGGTTCATGATCGCTTCGCCGATGCCGGCGCGCTCAAACGTTTCGCTGAAGATGACGTCCAGCGCCCGGCTGTCAAACGCGCGCAAGGCGTCATAAAGACCGTGCGCCACGGTCGCCAAATCCGTGCGGCGGCCGGCAACGGCGACAAAATCCGCGTCCGGATAAGCGTCGCGATGTTCCGCGGTCGTCAGCACCCCAACCGCCTTTCCCTCGGCTTTGGCTTGACGGACGAAGCGCCGCACGCGCTCGCAGTCCCCGGTTACCAAATAAACCGGCGCTTTCGGGGCATAATGGCGGTATTTCATGCCCGGCGCTTTCGGTTTGGCGTCCGGCGTCGTCAACGCCGCGTCGCTTTCGACCTCGCCGACGCACGCAACCAATTGTTCCCGAGTGACGCCCCCCGGCCTTAAAATGGTCAACGGGCGAACCGTCGCATCGACGACGGTGGATTCCACACCGACGCCGGTCGCCCCGCCGTCGAGAATCCCCGCAATCCGGCCGGTTAAATCTTCCAAGACGTGAGCGGCCGTCGTCGGGCTCGGCCTTCCCGAACGATTCGCCGACGGCGCCGCAATCGGAACGCCCGCCGCTTCGATGAGCGCGCGGGCGACGGGATGGTCGGGCATCCGCACCGCGACGGTTGGCAAGCCGGCGGTCACTTTATCCGCCACCCGGCCCGACGCCGGAAAGACGATCGTCAACGGCCCCGGCCAAAAAGCGTCCATCAACGCTTCGGCTTCCCGAGGGACAGACAGCACCAAATCTTTCAATTGTGCCCGATCGGAAATATGGACGATCAACGGATTATCCCCCGGCCGCCCCTTCGCTTCAAATATTTTTTGCACCGCTTCATTGGAAAAGGCATTGGCGCCGAGGCCGTAAACGGTTTCGGTCGGAAAGGCGACGGTTTCTCCTCTTTTGATCCGCAGCCCCGCTTCCCGGATCCCCGGGTCGTCCGTCAAATTTGCCGCATCGGGATCGACTTTCCAGACGATCGTCATGAACGCTTCCCCCATTCCGTGCACTTCTGAACGGCTGAAAGGTTATCCACTTTTTGTGGATAACCTCCATCCGCCTGTGCATAATAGCCAAACAAGCTTTATCTTTATGTATTTTAAAACATTTTAAATGCATTCAGATAACCGTGCGCTCCTGCCGTTTTCTTTTTTCGAGCGGTTATCTGAAACACTAAGAGAAAAGCCCTTTAAAAAAACCGATGACCGAATGGATGATGTTTGCCAAGAAAAACTCCACTTTCACGTCGTGTTGCGCGTCCGGCCGTTGCCCGCCACGGCCGCTAGCCTCCGCTTTATCCACGTCCGGTTTGACGGCATCCCCGTTGGAAAAATCGAGAAAACAAAGGGGCGGAAACAACACGCACCACCAGTTGGCTCCCTTTCCGGCGCCCAATGTGATGACGAGCGCATCATAGCTGCCCGCCGGATACACGTAACCGCCGTACATTTTCGTTGGGAATTCGGCTTTTCCGAAAGTGACGGTAAACGATTCATGCACGCCTTTTTCGCTCAACGTTTCCCGCACCGTCCGGCGAACGTCGCCGAGATGGGACCGGATGACCCGTTTCGCCGCTTCCGCCGACGTCAATTCCCGTACCCACCGGTCAACGTCGCGTTTGACCGCATCGCGGATCGCCCGTTTGGTCGCTTGGTCGGCGGCCGAATTGCTGTTGGCCAAAATCCTCAGGCGAATGGCATCATCCGGGATTCTCTCATTTCCGTTGTCGGCTTTTGATAGATTGCCCGCATGGGTGAAAACCAGAAAAAGAAACAATGATAAAAGTCCGATGAACACCTTTTTCCCCGCCATGCTTCTCCCCCGCTTCTTTAAAGAGAGCGACGTTCGATCGCTCCCGCTCTTCTATCCGCCATTATGGGCAGAAGCTTTGCCGCTTAAACGCAGACAGCGGGATTTTTTTCGCCGGGTAAAAGGCGGGCATTCTTTTTCATGCCGACAACGAAAACACGGCTCACAAACCGCAAATGACCGGCTTCCAAACTCTCTTATTCTAAAACCGCGGGCGCCGACCATGAGCGATCGGCCGGCCGTCCGCTTCGCACCGTTCAGGCGCCGGCGTTCACCCCGTAAAGCCCGTTTGTATCGATACGGGCCAGCACCATGCGTTCATGCCCGTTGATGTCCTTCAATATTTCTATATCCGCGTGGGAGGAAAAGGCGGCGGCGAGCATTTCGGCGACGGCGCGGCCTTGCCCTTCCCCGATTTCAAACGCCACCAACCCCGGGCGGCGAAGCACCTGTGGCAAATCGCGGCACAGCCTGCGATAGACCTCCAGGCCGTCGCTGCCGCCGTCCAATGCCAGGCGCGGCTCGTGATCCTTTACCAGAGGATCCAGCCGCCCGATCTCTTGGCTCGGGATATAGGGCGGGTTCGAGACGATACAATCGAACGTCTCGCCCGCGGCCAAAAACGGCGATACCAAATCCCCGCGGACGAAGCGAACGCGGGCGCCGAGGCGTTCGGCGTTATCGCGGGCGACCGCAAGCGCCTCCCGCGATAGGTCGACAGCGGTGACCTCGCAGGCCGCATGCTCAAGCGCCAAGGTGACGGCAATCACGCCGCTCCCCGTTCCGACATCCAGCACGCGCACCGGCCCGTCTCTCAAAGCTTTCAAGCGCTTTAAGGTTTCGGCGACGAGCTCCTCGGTTTCCGGACGCGGGATCAACACGTCCGGGGTGACGCGAAACGCGCGACCAAAAAACCATTCCGTCTCCGTCAAGTATTGGACGGGCACCCCGTCGGCATGACGGGTCACTCGATCGCAAAACCACTCCCAATCTTCCGGCGCAAGCGGTTTTCGCCAATCCGCCAGCAGCTCGCTCCGCGTCTTCCCGAGGCGGTGCAAAAGCAGGATCTCCGCCGCGCGTGCTTCACGGCCGCGTTCTTTTAAAAAAGAAGAAGCCCGCTTCAGGGCTTCATAAATGGCCGGCATCAGCGTCCCTCCGATTGTTCGATCAATTTCGCCTGTTCGTTCACGATCAAGGCATCGATGATTTCATCGAGCTTGCCGTTCAAAACCTGATCGAGCTTTTGCAGCGTCAAACCGATGCGGTGGTCGGTCACCCGGCTTTGCGGAAAGTTGTAGGTGCGAATCCGCTCCGAGCGGTCGCCGGTGCCGATCGCTGATTTGCGCGTCGCGGCGTATTCGGCTTCCGCTTCTTTGCGGTATTTGTCATAAATGCGCGCGCGCAACACCTTCATCGCTTTTTCTTTGTTTTTAATTTGCGATTTTTCATCCTGACAGCTGACGACGATGCCGGTCGGAATGTGCGTGAGCCGAACCGCGGACATCGTCGTGTTGACGCTTTGGCCGCCGGGGCCGCTCGACGCGAACGTATCCACGCGGATATCCTTTTCGTTGATTTCGACTTCGATTTCCTCGGCTTCGGGCAACACGGCGACGGTCGCCGTCGACGTATGGATGCGCCCGCCCGACTCGGTTTCGGGAACGCGCTGCACGCGGTGGGCGCCGTTTTCGAATTTCAGCTTGGAATAGGCGCCTTTGCCGTTGATCATAAAAATGATCTCTTTAAACCCGCCGATTTCGTTCGGACTCGCTTCGATGACTTCCACCCGCCAGCCTTGGGACTCCGCGTAACGGGTGTACATTTTATAAAGGTCGCCGGCGAAAAGCGCCGCTTCGTCTCCGCCCGCCGCGGCGCGGATTTCGACGACGACGTTTTTCTCGTCGTTCGGATCTTTCGGGATGAGCAAGATCTTGAGCCGCTCTTCCAGCGACGCCTTGCGCGCCTCCAGATCGGCGATCTCCGCCCGGATCATCTCTTTCATTTCCGGATCTTTTTCTTCTTCCAACATGCTCTTCGCTTCCCGCCACGCCGAGACGACGGATTTATATTCACGATAAGTCGTCACCGTCTCCTCGAGATCGGCCGACTCCTTCGAATACTCGCGCAATTTATTAGGGTTGTTGATCACTTCCGGATCGGATAACAGCTGATTTAATTTCTCATAGCGATCTTCCAACGCCTGCAAGCGTTCAAACACCGGTTTTCACCTTCCCTCAAGGCGGAACCTTCGCCTAGATGCCACAATCATTATAGTACAGGGCCCGAAGGCCGTCAAAACGGCCACGCGCACGAAAAACCCGTAAACAGCGCGCACCGCCAACGCCCGCTTTAGCGGATGAGTAAGGGACGGCAAGCCTTCCATGACAAAGGACTTCTCATGACCATGACGCCGCTCCTCTTGGTCGCGCCGGATGACGTCAAACATCCTCCAACAACGGGCGCAGCCGGATGACCGCTCGGCTTTGGCTACAGGGCGAACAGACCCGCATCCGTGCGTCCCGCCGGCATCCATAGAAACACGTGGAAATCCTTGATGCCCCAAACATCCTGGCCACCGCGCCTTCGCGTGCGCCTAGAAAACGCACGGGTCAAAAGCCCGTACGTCTGTTTGGCGAGGGGCGGGGATCAACCGGATATCGAGGGCGGCATTTGGCTTTGCAAGCGGTGTTTCAAGCGGCGGACTGGCGGACTGCTTTTTGAAAGCCGCCTGCTTCGCCGGTATGGGGAGACATGCACCGGGCTTTGTCGCCGATCGTGGGGTCATGTCCGCCGGAAATGCCCCGTCGCCCGGGCGGTATCGCGCATCGTTTCTGGATCGTGACCATCATTGCGGGGCTTGTTCGTCGAGGTTTTCGGCCGCCGAGAGAACCCACTCAAACGCCGGCTTTGCTGTTGGAAGCATGGTCCGAGGCCGACCGCCTTGTCCCTGAGCGTTTTATTCCCATAAGAAGGCTTCGGTGCCCGGGGCGGGGAGGAGCGGATGTGCCGCAACCCGCCGCGGCAAAGAGAACCGGCATAAGGGAATCCCTCAACACCGCTTTCCGGTGCCTGGTATGCCCGAAACCGGAGCCGGATTGCCCAAAACCCGGCGTTCAACGGAATGGCGGTACATCGGGATGGCGGCGGAACCCGATGTCCGGCGCAGCCCATCGCTCTAAAACATGGCCGCCGGCACGCACGGAGGCCGCCAACGAGAGCTCTTACGTGACCGCCAGCCGCCACGCCTGGAAGATTTCGGGCCCGATGTGGAAGGAGGCCACGCCGAGCGGAAACGGCGTGACCGGAACGGGGAAATCTCCTATTTTATCGGCGCTTGCCGCTACACTTCGGTCGTCGCTTCGCGGCCGTTCGCCCCGCGTTTTTCTTTCCCCGGAACGACGTGGCAGCGCCGGCAGCGCGCTTCATAGGTTTCCGCCGCACCGACTAAAATGACGGGGTCGTCGTAACTTGCCGGCTTGCCGTCGATCAGCCGCTGCGTACGGCTCGCGGTGCCGCCGCAGACGACGCAGATGGCGTTGAGTTTCGTCACCTCATCGCTCACCGCCATGATCTCGGGCACCGGATGAAACGGCTCCCCGCGAAAATCCATATCCAATCCGGCGCAGATGACCCGCATGCCGTCATCGGCGAGCTTTCTGACGACTTCAACGATCGCCTCATCAAAAAACTGCACTTCATCGATCGCGACGACGTCGGTATCGGGCTCGACGGCGTTTTCAATGTCTTCGGCCCGCTCGACGGGGCAGGCGACGATCGATTTGCCGTCGTGGGAAACGACGGCGTCTTCGCTGTACCGGTTGTCCATCGCCGGTTTGAAGACTTGCACTTTTTGTTTCGCATAGGTGGCTCGGCGGACGCGGCGGATCAATTCCTCAGACTTGCCGGAAAACATGCCCCCGCAAATGCATTCGAGCGATCCAATGTTGCGGCCAGATTGCATGCTCATTCTCCTTCTTCTTTTATATTACGCGGCGCGGGAAAAGAAAAACGCGGCGCTCGCCCCCTCCGCCGCCAGCGGCAAACACAGCCGCCGATGCGCCGAGGATTCGAGGCCCCGCACCGAAAAATCTCGGGAATCAAAAAAAACAGGCAAGCTGCCTTGCCTGCCCCGGATTAATTGATGTTGTATTTCTTTTTGAAATGTTCGACGCGGCCTCCGCGTTCGGCAAAGCGTTGACGACCGGTATAGAAAGGATGGCATTTCGAGCAGATTTCGACGCGAATCGGTCCCGGTTTCGTCGAACCGCTTTCGAATTCGTTGCCGCACGCACACGTAATTTTCACTTTATGGTATTCAGGATGAATCCCGGCTTTCATTCCACATTCACTCCTTTTTGCCCTGGTTATTCTTTCAAACCAGAGATCGTTGCACAAAGTCCATTATAACAGGACCGATCAAGCATTTCAAGGCATACCGAAACGGCGGAAATTCGCCCGGCCGCGAGCGAAAGCGCGGCCGCCCCCGCGGGAACCCATCAGTCTTTTTTATATTAAACCGTTTTTTTCTTTCTCAAACAGCTGGAAAAACTCTTCGTTCGATTTCGTCTGTTTCAGCCGACGATAGAAATGTTCGACAAACTCCGGCGTTTCTTCCATCGTCTTCCGCATCGCCCACAATTTTTCCAAATGATCCTTCTCGATCAGCAATTCTTCTTTGCGCGTGCCGGAACGTCGGATATCAATCGCCGGGAAGATGCGGCGCTCGGCGAGACGGCGATCGAGATGAAGCTCCATGTTGCCCGTCCCTTTAAATTCTTCATAGATGACATCATCCATCCGCGAGCCGGTGTCGATTAAGGCGGTGGCGAGAATCGTCAGGCTGCCGCCTTCCTCAATGTTGCGGGCTGCGCCGAAGAACCGCTTGGGACGATGGAATGCCGCGGGATCAATGCCGCCGGAAAGCGTGCGGCCGCTCGGAGGGATAACCAAGTTGTAGGCACGGGCCAAACGGGTGAGGCTGTCCATGAGGATGACGACGTCGCGCTTATGCTCAACGAGCCGCATCGCCCGTTCCAAGACGAGTTCGGACACCTTGATGTGATTTTCCGGCACTTCATCGAAGGTCGAGCTGACGACGTCTCCTTGAACGGAGCGCTCAATATCGGTCACCTCTTCCGGCCGTTCGTCGACGAGCAGAACGATGAGTTCGACATCCGGGTGATTGGTTGTGATGCTGTTGGCAATTTCCTTAAGCAGCATCGTTTTCCCCGCTTTAGGCGGCGCGACGATCAAGCCGCGCTGGCCGAAACCGACCGGGGCGATCATGTCGATGATCCGGGTCGACAGATTAGACGGATCGGTCTCAAGCTTCATTTTTCGGTTCGGGTAAAGAGGCGTCAGCGCCGGAAAATGGACGCGTTCTCTCGCCGTGTCGGGATCTTCGCCGTTGACCGCCTCAACATGCAGCAAGCCATAATAGCGCTCGTTTTCCTTCGGCGGGCGAACCTTGCCGGAAACCTTATCCCCGTTGCGCAAATCAAAACGGCGGATTTGCGAAGCGGATATATAAATATCTTCTGAACTCGGCGAATAATTGATTGGCCGCAAAAACCCGAAACCTTCAGTCGGAATGATTTCCAAAATGCCTTCCATGAAAGACAAGCCGTCTTTTTCGGCCTGTGCTTTTAAAATCGCAAAAATCAACTCGCGTTTGTTCAATTTGGCATAATAAGAAATTTTATATTCGCGGGCAAGTTGATACAAATCTTTGAGTTTCATATTTTCCAATTCTGACAGGGTAACTTCCATTGTGACACCACGCTTTATGAAATTTTATGAGGAAAAACTGAAATGAAAAGTATAAGGGCTTGAAGGCAGTCGGGTTTATGAGACGAAGCATGTTCGGGAGTCAGAATATGAAGCGAATCGATATCCATACTTCTTATTCTTACCGCTAGTCTATTTTTTATACCGCCTTTTAAGTGGTGATTTTTAAAAGGCAATCGGACGGTCGGAAGAGTTCCGCTATATTATACGATGATAGAATAGCGTTTGCAAGACGGCGCCCTCGTTTCGGCAAAATCTTATCCGCAAGGGACACCAATCGTTCAAAGCCGCCAAAAACGCTTAAAAAACACAACGATCGTCCTTTTGTGGTGGAAAACGAGTTTGGAAGCATCCCGAGGTTCGGGTGGGGCAAAGCGGTGATGGAATGGCCATCAACGGATATGGGTTCCCGTAAATCTGCCGACCGTCTGGGTGTCGCGGACCATCTGGGGATGATGAGATCAAGGCAGCACCGGTTCACGTTCCGATGCTGCCCGTCCGACTTTATTTTATCACGAGATTCGGTTTTTTCTTCAAGCTGTGGCGACCTTGGATAAACCGCACCGTTCCCGATTTGGCGCGCATGACGACCGAATGCGTCGTCCCGGTCGCGCCGTCAAAGCGCACCCCTTGCAAAAGCTCGCCGTCGGTCACGCCGGTGGCCGCAAAAATGGCGTCATCGCCCTTGACGAGGTCGTCCATGCGCAACACTTGGTTAATGTCGTGAATGCCCATTTTCTCACAGCGTTCTTTTTCGGCTTGGTTTTGCGGGAGGAGCCGGCCTTGGATTTCCCCGCCCAAACATTTCAACGCGACGGCGGAGATAACCCCCTCCGGCGCACCGCCGATGCCCAGCAAAATATCGACGCCGGTGTTGTCGAAGGCGGTGTGGATGGCCGCGGCCACATCCCCGTCGGGAATCAGCTTAATGCGGGCTCCGGCTTCGCGGATGTCGTGGATCATTTTCTCATGGCGCTTGCGATCCAATATGACGACGACCAAATCTTCAATGTCTTTATTCTTTGCCCGAGCGACCGCTTTCAGGTTGTCGATCACCGGGGCGTCGATATCGATTTGCCCGACGGCTTCGGGACCAACGGCAATTTTTTGCATGTACATGTCCGGGGCGTGAAGCAAGTTCCCGGCGTCGGCGACGGCGATGACGGACAGCGCGTTCCACGTGCCGTTGGCGACGATGTTCGTGCCCTCCAGCGGATCGACGGCGACGTCCACCCGCGGGCCGTAACCGGTGCCGAGCTTTTCTCCGATGTAAAGCATCGGGGCTTCATCCATTTCCCCTTCGCCGATGACGACCGTTCCTCGCATCGGAACGGTGTCGAAAACCGTGCGCATCGCTGTCGTCGCGGCGTCATCGGCTTCATTTTTTTTGCCGCGTCCCATCCAGCGCGCGGAGGCGAGCGCCGCGGCTTCGGTGACCCTTACCAATTCCATCGAAAGGCTTCTTTCCATTTTGCAATTCCCCCTTGCTTTATGTCGCCAAACGATAAAGCACGGGGACTCAAGGAGCGGGGTTGTGCTTCATCGACCGGAAAAAGCCGGTTCATGCCGAGGACGGCATCGCCCGTATTCAGGTTAGATGAAGGGGACCCCGTCATAAAAACATGCAATCGGCCACCGATCACCCACGGCCAAACGGCCGGCGGGCGCTCTTTTTTTCAGGTTGAAATCGCGGGCGCAGCGCCAAACCGGATCGAACGGGCAGCGCCGGCCATTCAACGGCCGACGGCGGTCGTTTCCTCTTCGGTTTCCGTTTTTTCCCGCCAAATTTTCATGCCGATGCCGCGCAACTTATCCACCAATCCGCTATAACCGCGGTCGATGTGTTCAACGCCGGTGATTTCCGTAATGCCGTTCGCCACGGCGCCGGCCACCACCAGAGCCGCGCCCGCCCGGAGATCCGTCGCGTTGACCTTGGCGGCTTGCAGCCGGGTCGGCCCTTCGACGATGGCCGAACGTCCCTCCACTTTGATCTCAGCGCCCATTCGGCGCAGTTCGTCGACGTATTTGAAGCGATGGTCAAAGATCGTTTCCGTGACGAGGCTCGCGCCGTGGGCTTGCGTGAGGAGCACCGTCAACGGCGGCTGCAGATCGGTCGGAAATCCGGGATAGACGAGCGTTTTGATGTCGGCTTTTTTTAACGGCGTCCCGTCGCGCACGATTTCGATCTGATCGTCATAGGTGTGCACCTTAACGCCCATTTCCCTCAGTTTGGCGGTGAGCGATTCGACGTGCGGAGGGATGACGTTGTCAATGAGAACGCGCTCGCCGCAAGCCGCGGCCAAAATCATGTATGTACCGGCTTCGATCCGGTCGGGAATGATGCAATGGCGGCAGCCGTGCAAAGACTCCACGCCGTCGATGCGGATGACGTCCGTGCCGGCGCCTTTGATTTTTGCGCCCATGCCCGAAAGGAGCGTCGCCACGTCGATGATTTCCGGCTCTTTGGCGGCGTTCTCTATGATGGTGCGCCCTTTCGCCAGCACGGCGGCGAGCATGATGTTAATCGTCGCGCCGACGCTGACGACGTCCAGATAAATGCGGGCGCCCCGCAGTTCGTCGGCTTGTAAATAAATCGCGCCTTGCTCGTTCGTCACTTTTGCCCCGAGGGCTTCAAAACCTTTGATATGCTGATCGATCGGACGCGGCCCGAGATTGCAACCGCCGGGAAGGCCGACAACGGCTTTCTTAAATCGCCCGAGCATCGCGCCCATCAAGTAATAGGATGCGCGCAATTTTTTTACGCGTCCGTTGGGAAGCGGCATCGGAATCATTTCCCTGGGATCGATAACCATGGTGTTGTTTTCAAAGGTGACCTTGCCGCCGATTTCTTTCAATAGTTCACAGAGATTTCTGACATCAGAAATGTCCGGCAACTGCTCGATGGTGACCGGGGAATCGGCCAATATGGCAGCGGGGATCAATGCGACCGCACTGTTTTTTGCCCCGCCGACTTGGATGGTTCCGTTCAGACGGTTTCCACCTTCGATCACGATTTTTTCCATGTTGGTCTCCCTTTCCTCGTTCGCCGTGCCGCCGCAACGGGCGGATACTCAAGCGATATGCGCGTTAAATTTGACCTTTCTGATAATTTTCCCAATCCTTCAGGAATGCGGCGAGGCCATTATCCGTCATCGGATGGGCAATCATCTTTTTAAAAACATTATATGGCAAGGTCGCGATGTGGGCACCGGCTTTCGCCGCCTCGGTGACGTGCAACGGATGACGGACGGATGCGGCGATGACTTCGGTATCGATTCCGTGCAGCTCAAAGAGTTCGACGATATCCGAAACGAGCTCAATGCCGCTATGTCCGATGTCGTCCAGCCTCCCGATGAACGGAGAAACGAAGGCCGCACCGGCACGGGCAGCGAGCAATGCCTGATTGGCGGAAAAAATAAGGGTGACGTTAACGGATATGCCTTCGTTGCTGAGCTGTGAAACCGCCTTAAGGCCCTCTTCGGTCATCGGAATTTTCACCGCGATGTTCGGGGCAATGGCCGCCAATTCCCGTCCTTCTCGCACCATCTCATCGGCGCGGGTGGCGACGACTTCGGCGCTGACCGGTCCTTTGACGACGGCCGTGATCTCCCGCAAGCGCTCGCGGAAATCGACCCCTTCCTTCGCGACAAGCGTCGGATTCGTCGTGACGCCGGAAAGAATCCCCCATTCATTTATTTCGCGGATCTGTTCAATATTCGCGGTATCAATGAAAAATTTCATCAGCCGTTCACCCCTTTTTCCGTCCTTTATTTTAACAGATGCCGCCGGACGCAAGCGCCGGCGGCGAATAAACCCGTGCGAATCAGGCTTTACCGGAAGAACCGAATTCGCGGATTTTGGCTTTGACGGTTTCTTTGATCGCATCGCGCGCCGGGCCGAGATATTTCCGCGGATCATAAAGGTCCGGTTTTTCGGCCAGCACTTGGCGGATCACTTTCGTCATCGCGATTTGGTTTTCCGTGTTGACGTTGATTTTGGCATGGCCGAGCTCGATCGCCCGCTTGATATCTTTGGTCGGGATGCCGGTTCCGCCGTGAAGGACGAGCGGGACCCCCGTCAAGTTTTTGATTTCTTCCATGCGGTCGAATCCGAGCTTCGGTTCGCCTTTATACGGCCCGTGCACCGATCCGAGCGCGGGAGCGAAGCAGTCCACGCCGGTTTCATCGATGAGCCGTTTGCATTCAGAAGGCACCGCGTACATCGCTTCGGCGTCGTTGACATTGAGGTCATCTTCTTGGCCGGCGATGCGCCCGAGTTCCGCTTCGACCGAGACGCCCACGGCGTGCGCCGCCTCGACGACCCGCTTCGTCAGCGCAATGTTTTCTTCCAACGGATAGTGGGATCCGTCGATCATGACCGACGTAAAGCCGGCGCGGATCGCTTGGATGCATTTTTCGAAAGACGAACCGTGATCGAGGTGAATCGCGACCGGAACTGTGATATGATATTCTTCCATCAAAGCTTTGACCATCGCGACCGCCAATTTAAAACCGCCCATGTATTTCGCGGCGCCTTCCGACACGCCCAAAATGACCGGCGCTTCTTCCTCTTGCGCGGCTTGTAAGATCGCCTGGGTGAATTCCAGGTTATTGATGTTAAATTGGCCGACGGCATATTGGTTGGCCCGAGCTTTGTTCAACATGTTTGTCATCGATTCCAAAGCCATCGTAAATTACCTCCTTTAATACTGTCGTTTTTCCCTTCCCGCATGCGCTCCGCTCCAAGCGCCGTTCATGCGCACGGAAAATCCATCCACACGCGCGATGCGTTTTTGAAAGAAAAAACAGCCTTTCTCATTATGGCAACCATATCTAAAAACATGATTATTATAGCACATAATAATATAGGTCGAAATGATGGAGCGCACATGCACCGCGCGCTGGCGGAACGTCTGAAAAAGCGGCCGAGTCTGTGGGACGAAGTCGCCGCCCATCGCAATCCTATGTTGAACGCTTAAACACAGCGGCGGCCTTAAACGATCAGTCGCCAAACAAGCTCTGAACGCATAACGGCGCTGAGTTAAACGGGCAATTGCTTTTGTACGGCTTCGATCAACTCGTCGATGTCAAAGGGTTTGGCAAAATGCGTGATCGCCCCGTATTCCATGGCCTCTTGGATCATGTCCAGCTCCCCGTAAGCGGTCATGATGATCACTTTAATGTCGTCGTAGTCCTTTCTAATATGTTTAAGGATATCCAAGCCATCCATACCCGGGATTTTCATATCGAGGATGACGAGTTCAGGATGCTCGTTTTTGACAATCCGCAAAGCTTGTTCTCCGTTGGCCGCTTCATAAGTTATGTATCCTTCTTTTTGAAAGATTTCATTCAACAGAATGCGGATGCCGAACTGATCGTCGACGATTAAAATTTTTCTTTTCTCTCCCGCTGTCATCTTTATCGCCTCACTTATGGTTTGATATTGACCGCATAGACGATGGATGAAAAACCGCGGTACCACCCGTTCATGCACTATTCGGGTTATTCGCTTTTTATCAATCATTTTCCTTCTTTACCGCAAAAACAACGCCTCTCCCGCGCTCCGGAAGGCCGGCGGAGGTCCGATTCCCGCCGCGTTGTGTTATATTAACTAAACGGAGGAAAGCGAGCGGCGTCTGCCGACGGCTCGCTTCATCTTCCCCGAGAATGGTTCCGATCCCAACGGATGATGGAGGACGACATATATGCTGAAGATCTATGCGACGCAAATGACCGGTGTCCTGCGAAAACTCGTCGAAAAAAATGAAGCCGCCGTGGAAGACGGCGGCCGTCTGCTCGCCCAAGCGGCGATTTCGGACGGAAATCTTTTCGTTTATGGTTTCGGAGACATGCAGGCCGTCGAATTCGAAGCCTTATACAGCCAAAACGCGTTGCCGAAAGCGAAGCCTCTCGTTCGCGACGACGAATGGGCACCGACGGGCGCCATGGATTGCGTGTTGCTGGCGACCTTTTCGGGAGCCGATGAAGAGGCGGCCGCCGTGGCGGAAAAAATCAGGGAGACGGGCGCGTCCGTCATCGGCATGTCCAATCTTGAAAAAGGTCAACCCAATCCGTTTGCCGAAGCGGTCGACGTCCATGTCGAACTGTGCGCCGGCGAACCGCTGATCCCTTTGGAAGACGGCAAAAGAATCGGACTGCCGTCGACCGCGGCAGCCCTCTTCGCTTATCACGCTTTATATATTTCTTTATTCGACATCCTCGACGAACAAGGATTGTTGAACGACTTATAAAAAAACATTTTGGTAGAAAAAAGGGGAAACGGAAGGGCATATCGATTTCAAGAGTTTTTCCCGCCCTTGTTTCCCCATTCTCCCTTGCCGCTTTCCCCGATATCGGCTCGTCCAACCGTTTCCAACCCGCTTTTAATTGGATTGATGATTGAGCGCGGCTTCCACGAAATGTTTAAAGAGAGGTTCCGGCCGCGTCGGCCGAGATTGAAACTCCGGATGGAACTGGGACGCCACGAACCACGGATGGTCTTTTAATTCGATGATTTCGACGAGGCGGCCGTCCGGGCTGAGACCGGAGAAGACAAACCCGTGTTTTTCCATGATGTCGCGATACGAATTGTTAAATTCATAGCGATGGCGATGACGCGCGTAAATCACGGGCTCTTGATAAGCTTCGTACGCCTTCGTGCCTTCCATCACCTTACACGGATACAAGCCGAGGCGGAGCGTGCCGCCCATGTCCTCGATCTCTTTTTGCTCGGGCAGCAAATCGATGATCGGATGCGGCGTCGTCGGGTCGATTTCCGACGTGTGCGCCCCTTTCAAATTTAAAACATTGCGGGCAAACTCGATGGATGCGAGCTGCATGCCGAGGCAAATGCCGAGAAACGGCACGCGGCGTTCACGGGCGTATTGGATCGCGGTAATTTTGCCTTCAATGCCTCGATCCCCGAAACCGCCGGGAACGAGAATGCCGTCGACATCATGCAACAGCGCTTCGGCGGTCTCGGACGTGACGTCTTCGGCGTTGATCCACTTGATTTTCACGTCCGCGTCGAATTCGTAACCCGCGTGGCGCAGCGCTTCGACGACGGAAATGTAAGCGTCCTGCAGTTCGACGTATTTGCCGACGAGCCCGATCTTCACCTGGCGGCTGAGATTCAATACCTTTTCAACGAGCTTGCGCCACTCGCTCATATCCGCCTCGCCGCATTCGAGTTTCAGATGATCGCAGACGATCTGATCCAAATGCTGTTCTTGCAAAGCAAGCGGAATTTCATAAAGCGTTTCGGCGTCGCGGGCTTCAATGACCGCCTTCGGTTCGATGTCGCAGAACAGCGCGATTTTATCTTTCATTTCTTGCGAGATCGGAACTTCCGTGCGCACGACGATGACGTTCGGCTGAATCCCGAGGCTGCGCAATTCTTTGACGCTGTGCTGCGTCGGTTTCGTCTTCAACTCGCCGGCCGCTTTGATGTAAGGCACAAGCGTGACATGAATGTACATAACGTTTTCGACGCCGACGTCGCTTTTGATCTGACGGATGGCTTCAAGAAACGGCAGGCTTTCGATGTCGCCGACCGTCCCGCCGATTTCGGTGATGACGACATCGGCGCCGGTTTCGCGGCCGGCGCGGAAGACGCGCTCTTTGATCTCATTGGTGATGTGCGGGATGACCTGCACGGTGCCGCCGAGATAATCGCCGCGGCGCTCTTTGCGGATGACCGACGAATAAATTTTCCCCGTCGTCACGTTGCTGTTCTTGTTGAGATTGATGTCGATGAAACGCTCATAGTGGCCGAGATCCAAGTCCGTCTCCGCCCCGTCATCCGTGACGAACACTTCCCCATGTTGATATGGGCTCATCGTCCCGGGGTCCACATTGATGTATGGGTCGAATTTTTGGATGGTCACTTTTAATCCGCGATTTTTCAAGAGCCGACCGAGCGACGCGGCGGTGATCCCCTTGCCGAGAGAGGAAACCACACCACCCGTGACAAAGATGTACTTTGACATTTCAAAGTTCCCCCTTCGCGATTAGTGTGTTCGATCGATGATTATTTCATGGCCGGACAGCTGCGCCGGCCGCCGTAAAAACGCAAATGGTCGCGCCTCACATAACCTTTTTGGGGGAAAAACAAAAAAAGTGCGCCCCGATGCACAGGGGACGTCACTTTGTTTCATTCAGTCTGTATAGCCCAAAAGTTATTTTAGCAAAGAACGCAGCGCATGACAATAGGTATCGTTTTTATAAAATGCGGCAGTCTCTATCGTTTTTTCCAGAAAGGTCGGATCTTCAGGCCCGTCCCTTTCGCCCGCGCAGCGCACATGACTGGTCCATCGCGTTCGGCGCCCGCCCGACGGCTGCCTTGGAAGCGCCGGCTAAAGCGGGAGTGCCGTCAAACCGGAACACCCAACGCACCGCTATTATTCTTCGCGTTCTTCATCGCCGAGATCGAGATCCTCGTCAAGCAGCGCCTCGTCTTCAAAATCTTCGTCATCGACGAAAGGCGCATCGGCGTCGAAGTCGTCGAGGGCATCCTCCACGTCGGCGAATTCATCGCCGTCCAAGCCGTAAACATCGTCGTCGTAAGCCTCATCGAGATCGTCGTAATCGTCGAAATCGCCCTCGGCTTTGCGGCGTTTTTTGGACGTGATTTTAGAGGCGACTTCTTCGTCTTGCTGCTCGACCGGATACCACGTTTTCAGCCCCCAAAAATTGTCGCCGATGCAAAGGAACCGGCCGTCGATGTTCATATTCGTGTATAAACGGGCCATGAATTCGGTCCGATCGTCTTCCGAAAGATCCTCATCGATGAGCTGGTCAACGATATCGTAAAAATTCCTCGGTTGTTTATCGCTTGCCAAAAGGTCATAGACGCGGTCGATAACCGGCCTTTCGTCTGTGAGATTCTCTTGTGCCATCATTTCCACCCCTTCCGACCGTAAGCGTATCGCGTATCGCACCAACCATTATAAACAAATTAACAGATTGTATGCCACTTTTTTTTTAAGGGACCGCGCCGTTGACGTTTCTGCGTCCCGAATCAACCGGGCGGCCGCGGCAAGCGTCCGATGAGATTTGATAGCCAAGGTTCCCTGAGGCCACGGGGCGGGCGAAAAAACGCCGAGGCCCGGACGGCGTCCGGACCCCGGCGGACTTGATCGCCCTTCCGCAACACGGAGGACGGATCATGCCGATCCCCGGATGTTTAAAGCGTTACATGTTCCGGCGATACTGCCCGCCGACTTCGTAAAGGGCGTTCGTGATTTGACCGAGGCTCGCCACCTTGACCGTCTCCATGAGCTCGGCGAAGATGTTGCCGCCGGAAAGCGCCACCTTTTTCAAACGTTCAAGAGCGGGACCGGCCTCATCCTTATGCTTTTCTTGAAAAGCTTTGAGGTTCCGAATCTGCTGTTCTTTTTCCTCAACCGTTGCGCGGGCGAGTTTCAAATCTTTAACCGTCTCTTCAGGCGGGTTCGGATTGAGAAACGTGTTCACGCCGATGATCGGCAGTTCTCCGGAATGTTTCTTCATCTCGTAAAGCAGCGATTCGTCCTGGATTTTGCCGCGCTGATACATCATTTCCATGGCGCCGAGCACCCCGCCCCGCGCGTTGAGCCGTTCGAATTCGGCGAGGACGGCCTCCTCCACCAAATCGGTCAGCTCTTCGATGATGAACGATCCTTGAAGGGGATTTTCGTTTTTCGCCCAACCGAGTTCCTTCGTGATGATCATTTGGATGGCCATGGCGCGCCGCACCGATTCTTCGGAAGGCGTCGTGATCGCTTCGTCGTAGGAATTCGTATGCAAGGAGTTGCAGTTGTCGTAAATCGCCATCAACGCCTGCAGCGTCGTCCGGATGTCGTTAAAATCAATTTCTTGCGCGTGCAACGATCGCCCCGACGTTTGAATATGGTATTTCAGTTTTTGGCTGCGTTCGTTCGCCCCGTACTTATATTTCATGACGACCGCCCAAATCCGCCGCGCCACCCGCCCGATGACCGTGTATTCGGGATCGAGGCCGTTCGAGAAAAAGAAGGAAAGATTCGGGGCGAAATCGTCGATGGCCATGCCCCGGTTCAAATAATATTCGACATAGGTAAAGCCGTTGGCGAGCGTAAAGGCGAGCTGGGTGATCGGATTGGCGCCCGCTTCCGCAATGTGGTAACCGGAGATCGACACCGAATAATAATTTTTCACGTGATGTTCGATGAAATATTCCTGAATGTCGCCCATCATCCGGAGGGCGAACTCCGTCGAAAAAATGCACGTGTTTTGCCCTTGGTCTTCTTTTAATATGTCGGCCTGCACGGTGCCGCGCACGGTGGCGAGCGTTTTCGCCTTGATCGCTTTCGCCTCTTCTTCGGTCGGGGGACGGCCGTTTTCCGCCTCGAACTTTTCAAGCTGCTGGTCGATCGCCGTGTTCATAAACATGGCGAGGATGATCGGCGCCGGCCCGTTGATGGTCATCGAGACCGATGTCGACGGATCGCATAAATCGAAGCCTTTATACAGCTTCTTCATGTCGTCGAGCGTGCAGACGCTCACGCCGCTCTCGCCGATCTTTCCGTAAATGTCCGGACGGCGGGCGGGATCTTCGCCGTAGAGCGTGACGGAATCGAAAGCGGTGCTCAAGCGCTTCGCCGGGTCGTCCTTCGATAAATAATGGAAACGGCGGTTCGTCCGCTCGGGCGTGCCTTCGCCGGCGAATTGCCGCTTCGGATCCTCGCCTTTGCGCTTGAACGGAAAGACGCCGGCGGTAAACGGGAAGGCGCCCGGGACGTTTTCCGTGTAGGCCCAGCGGACGATGTCGCCCCAATCTTTGTATTTCGGCAGCGCCACCTTCGGAATGTCGAGACCGGAGAGGCTCTTCGTCGTCAGTTCGTTGACGATTTCCTTGCCGCGTACGGTCACCGTCAACGTTTTTTGCCGGTATTTTCTCTTTAAGTCCTCCCAGCCTTCGAGAATTTTGCGCGAATCGGGATGGAGCTTCTCGAGCCAGCGGTTTTTGATCGCTTCCAGCTTGCGGATCTCCGGCTCATGATCGCCGCCTTCTTCTTTCAAGGCTTCAATGGCCCCGTGCAATTGGTAGGCGCGGCGGGCGATTTTCTCTTGTGCCTGGACAAACGCTTTGTAATCGCGGACGGTTTTCACAATTTCATTTAAATAGTTGACGCGTTCGGGCGGGATGATGACATTTCGTTTTTTCACCGTCATGTCGCCGATCACGGGCACCGGCCAGCCCGCCCCCGTTTTTTCGTTGATTTTTTCAATCAGAGCGGTGAACAATTTGTTCGTGCCCGCATCATTAAATTGACTGGCGATCGTGCCGTAAACGGGCATTTCTTCGAGATCCCTGTCGAAAAGCAAACGGCTGCGCTGGTATTGCTTGCGAACGTCCCTGAGCGCGTCTTCCGATCCCTTTCGATCGAATTTATTGATGACGACGAGGTCGGCAAAATCGATCATGTCGATCTTTTCAAGCTGAGAAGGCGCGCCGTACTCGCTCGTCATCACGTACATGGAGATGTCCGAAAGGCCGACGATTTCCGCGTCGCCTTGGCCGATCCCGCTCGTCTCGACGATGATGAGGTCAAAAGACGCGGCTTTGACGATATCGATTGCGTCGTGGATCGCCTCGGAAAGCTCCGTCTTCGAACGGCGCGTGGCCAGCGACCGCATGTATACGCGCGGATGGTTGATGGCGTTCATCCGGATGCGGTCGCCGAGAAGCGCGCCGCCGGTTTTTTGCTTCGTCGGATCGACGGACAAGATCGCGATCGATTTTTCGGGATAATGGCTGAGAAAACGGCGGACAATCTCATCCGTGAGCGAGCTTTTTCCGGCGCCGCCCGTGCCCGTTATCCCGACGACGACCGAATTGGAGCGGGTGCGGGCGGCATCCTTCAACGCCGCCAATGCGGCCGCCTGTTCTTTCGGGACGGCCGGGCGATTTTCGATCAGGGTGATCAACCGGGCGATGGCGCGATGATCCCCTTCCGCCGCCCTTTCGATTTCGTCGCCGAGTTCGGTGACGGTCGGAAAATCGCACTCCTTGAGCATGATGCTGATCATGCCTTCCAGCCCGAGTTCCCTGCCGTCGTCCGGGGAAAAAATGCGCGCGATGCCGTATTCGTGCAGTTCGCGGATTTCCCTCGGAATGATGACGCCGCCGCCCCCGCCGTAAATCCGGATGTGCGGGGCGCCTTTTTCCTGCAAAAGATCATACATGTATTTAAAATATTCCATGTGGCCGCCCTGATAGGAAGATACAGCGATGCCTTGGACGTCCTCTTGAATGGCGGCGCGCACGACTTCCTCGACGGAGCGGTTGTGTCCGAGATGGATGACTTCCGCTCCACCTTGTTGGAGTATCCGGCGCATGATGTTGATCGAAGCGTCATGACCGTCGAAAAGGCTGGACGCCGTGACAAAACGCACGTGGTGCTTCGGCCGATAGAGCTCCCTCGGCATGCACATCTCCTCCTCATTCGTAAAAATGATCGCAACCGATTCACGCCTTCGCCTGTTTGCTCCCCTGATCATGGACCCGGGGCCGGCGGACGTTTGCCGAGTCGCAACGCCTCATCGTCCGCGCAACTCCGGATCGACCGGACCGGGCTTCTCCCGATTGATTAAACCGCTTACAATCGTCTCCGCCAAAAGATCGGCAAATTCCCGCACCGTAAAGCGCGAAGCGAGTCCCCAGCGGCGGAACGCCCACATCTGGCATTGAACGAGAATGTGATGAGCGTAAAACAATTTTTCTTTCGGTGTCAGCTGAAAATGGCCGGACGCCACGCCGTGTTCCAGCACTTCTTCAAAGAGGCCCACCATTTCCATCTCTTTGTTCAAAACGTAAGGGAGCGCGTCCTTGGCCAGCGACTTGGCTTCCTGATACATGACGAGCACCTCGTCCTGCATTTCATCCATAATGTAGACGCAACCTTTAATGGCTTCTTTAAGGCTTAAGACGCCGTCGCGTTTTAAGGCAATCGCTGTTTTTAAACGGCTGCTCACTTTGTTATAGATGTCATCGCAAACCAAATAGAGGACGTCTTCCTTCGTCCGGATATATTCATACAACGTGCCGATGCTAAAGCCGGCCGCCCGCGCGATCTCACGGGTCGTCGTGCGGTGAAAGCCCTTGATTTTAATCAACGAAACCGCGGCCTTCACGAGCTGGTCGCGCCGCTTTTTGATCAACGCTTCGTCTTTGACCGTCGATTGGACGTTTTTTTCCGCCATCGTCACACCCCCTTAATGGGCAGAGCGCTCAAGCCGCCCCCTTTCGGCAGCCCGAGCGTTTTCATCCAAGCTCGCCGCCGGCAGCGCGCTTTCGTGCCGTCGCCGATCACGAATCCGGCGCTTCACGATCCGCCGCGGCCCGCTCATCGGGCTGTTCCGGAAAACACCGACCGCCGGCTTCCGACCACCGGGCCATGAGCTTCGCCGCGCCGGAATAGGGATCCAAATCTTCCGTCTCCAAGATGTTGTCGAGCTCGCGCAAAAACCGTTCTTCCAAGCGGCGGAGCGCTTCATCGCGCACGATTTCCAATATCTCTTTCCGCCGAATGATGCGGCGGCGGTGAACCCCGGAGCCCGTGTCGCTTAAATATTGTCGATGGTTACAGCAAGCTTCCCACAGCTCGGCGAGGCCTTCCCCTTTTGTGGCGCTGACCCGGACGACGGGCGGACGCCATCCACCGGCAGCGCGAACGAGGTCGAGCATGGCATTAATCTGTCCGTGAAGGGGCCCCGCGCCCGGCAAATCGGCCTTATTGATCACAAACACGTCGGCGATCTCCATGACGCCGGCTTTGAACACTTGGACGACATCGCCCGTCCCCGGCGTGACGACGACCGCGGTCGTTTCAGCGATTTCCATGATGTCGAGCTCGGATTGCCCGACCCCCACCGTTTCGATCAGAATGACGTCAAATCCAAAGGCGTCAAGGATTCTGACGGCATCCTTCGCCGAACGAGACAAACCGCCGAGGCTGCCCCGCGTGCCCATGCTGCGGATATAGACGTCCGGATCCGTAAAATGCGTCGCCATGCGCACCCGATCGCCTAGGATCGCCCCGCCGCTGAACGGGCTGGTCGAATCGACGGCGAGAACCGCAACGCTCCGATGCGCCGCGCGCAAATGCTCGATCAAACGGTTGACGAGCGTGCTCTTTCCGGCTCCCGGCGCGCCGGTGATGCCGATGTAATAAGCGCCCTTCCTTAACCGATAAAGGTCGCTCATCAGCGCGAGCTTTTCGGGATGATCGTTTTCGACATAAGTGATCGCGCGGGCGAGCGCCCGCAAATTCCGGTTTTTGATGCCTTCCGCGAGCGGATGCATGGTCTTCCCCTCGGTTCGTGATCGGTGTCAGTGTCCCGGCCGCCTGGCCCGGCGCGGCTTCATGGCGGTGCCATGCGGATGGGCGCCGCACGGCATGCCGTTTTGGACAGCCCCGCCGTCCGCTTCGGCTGGTCCATCCAGCGGGCGGCCCATCGTCCTCAAACCCTTTCTACCAAGATGGCCACCAACCGATTAACGGTTGTTTAACAGATAGCGTGAAATGACGAGGCGTTGGATCTCGTTCGTCCCTTCGTAGATCTGAGTAATCTTGGCGTCGCGCATGAAACGTTCAACCGGATAATCTTTTGTGTAGCCGTATCCGCCGAAGATTTGCACGGCATCGATGGTGACTTCCATCGCGATATCTCCGGCGTAAAGCTTCGACATCGCCGACGCTTTGCCGTAGGGCAAGCCTTCGCTTTCCAGCCACGCCGCTTGGTAGGTCAACAGCCGAGCGGCCTCGATTTTCGTGGCCATGTCCGCCAATTTGAAGCTGATGGCTTGTTGCCGGGCGATCGGTTGCCCGAATTGATGGCGTTCTTTCGCATAAGCGATCGCGGCGTCAAGCGCGCCTTGAGCGATGCCGACCGCTTGGGCGGCGATCCCGTTCCGGCCGCCGTCGAGGGTCATCATCGCGATTTTGAACCCTTCGCCTTCGGCACCCAATCGGTTCTCTTTCGGGATCCGGCAATCTTCGAAAATGAGTTCCAATGTGGGAGACGACCGGATGCCGAGCTTTTTCTCCTTTTTGCCGAACGAGAATCCGGGCGTGCCCTTTTCGACGATGAAGGCGGTCGTCCCTTTATGTTTTTGGCTCGGGTCGGTCAAGGCGAAAACGATGTAAATGTCGGCTTCGCCGCCGTTCGTCGTGAAGATCTTCGTTCCGTTCAGAACGTAATCGTCGCCTTCCCGTTTCGCGGTCGTGCGCATGGCGCCGGCGTCCGAACCCGAGCCGGGCTCGGTCAAGCCGTAAGCGCCGAGCTTCTTGCCTTCCGCCATCGGCCGCAAGTATTTTTGCTTTTGTTCCTCGGTGCCGAACTTATACACCGGCCACCCGGCGAGCGAGGTGTGCGCCGACAGCGTCACGCCGACCGAGGCGTCGACCCGCGATAATTCTTCCACGGCGATGACGTAGCTCAGGTAATCGGCCCCGATGCCGCCGTACGCTTCCGGCCACGGGATGCCGGTCAGGCCGAGTTCGGCCATTTTTTCAAAAATGCCGCGGTCAAAGCGCTCCGTTTCATCCCTTTCCGCGGCCGACGGCGCCACTTCCTTTTCCGCAAATTCCCGAACCATCTTCCGCAACATTTCATGTTCTTCGCTCAATCGGAAATTCATCGTGTCCTCTCCCTTTTATTTAATGAACCGGCGGTTGAAAAGTTGTTCCGCCTTTACAAATGTGAAGGCGGAAAGAGGCTGTCCCATGTCGCGTTGCCCGCATTTTGCGCTTTAAAACCGCGGCCTATTTCTAAGGCCAGCGCCCGCAAAAATGATTGCCGCTAACTTAATAGATGTTTGCTGATGACCATGCGTTGAATTTCACTCGTGCCTTCATAGATTTCCGTGACCTTCGCATCGCGGAAAAAGCGCTCGACGGGGTAATCCTTTGTGTAGCCGTAACCGCCGAAGATTTGCACCGCTTCGACCGCCGCCCTTACCGCCGTCTGTGAAGCGAACAGCTTAGCCATCGACGCCTCTTTCGCGCACGCCTCCCCTTCCTGGACGATGCGGGCGCCGCGGTAAACGAGCAGCCGCGCCGCTTCGATACGGGTAGCGAGGTCAGCGAGCTTAAAGGCAATTGCCTGTTGGCGCCCGATCGGCGCTCCGAATTGCCGCCTCTCTTGGGCGTAGCGGCGCGCGTGTTCGAACGCCGCTTCGGCGATGCCCAATGCTTGGGCGGCAATGCCGATCCGTCCGTAGTTTAAGTTGCTCATCGCGACTTTAAATCCTTCTCCTTCATCGCCGAGCCGGTTTTCGACCGGCACCAACGCGTCTTCGAACTGCAAGGGAACGGTGCCCGAACCGTTCAGCCCCATTTTTCGCTCGGGTTTGCCGATCGAAAAGCCGGGCGTATTCCTTTCCACGATAAACGCCGAAATGCCCCGGCGCCCCGCATCGGGATCGGTTTTCGCGAACACGATGAAAACGTCGGCGGCGGCACCGTTGGTGATAAACACTTTCGCCCCGTTGATCACATAGTGATCGCCCCGTCGAACCGCCCGGGTGCGGATGCTGGCGGCATCGGAGCCCGCCTCGGGTTCGGTCAGGGCGAACGCCCCGATATTTTCGGCCCGCGCGAGTTTCGGAACGTACTTCCGCTTTTGCGCTTCCGTGCCGAAATAAAGGATCGGGTTCGTGGCGACCGACGTGTGGACGGACAATATGACGCCGGCGGTTGCGCTCACCTTCGAAATCTCGTGGACGGTGATGATGTACGACATGAAATCCATGCCCGTTCCGCCATATTTTTCCGGAACGACCATGCCCGTGAGGCCAAGCTCGCCCATCTTTTTCACCAGTTCGACGGGAAAACGGTCTTCGGCTTCCATGTGCGCCACTTCCGGGGCGATCTCATTTTCGGCGAATGTCCGGACCGTCCGACGCAACATCTCCTGTTCCTCGGTAAAAAGGAAATTCAACGTTGGCACCCTCCTCCAAATCATCGGTGTAGAGCCCCTCGTTCCGCCGCAAGCGGCTGCCAACGCGGCGCCGCCCGGTGCACTCAATCGTACACGTAAAACCCTCTGCCTGATTTTCGCCCGAGCCAACCGGCTTTGACGTACTTTCGCAAAAGCGGGCACGGCCGATATTTGTCGTCGCCAAAGCCTTCATGCAGCACTTCCATGATGGATAAACACGTGTCGAGGCCGATGAAATCGGCGAGCGTGAGCGGCCCCATCGGGTGATTCATGCCGAGCTTCATCACTTCGTCGATCGCTGCCGGTTCCGCCACGCCCTCGTAAACGCAATAAATCGCTTCATTGATCATCGGCATGAGCACGCGGTTGGAAACAAATCCCGGGAAATCGTTGACTTCGACGGCGGTTTTTCCAAGCGCTTCGGCGGTTTGTCTGACAGTGGCGAAGGTGTCGTCGGACGTCGCCAATCCCCGGATCACTTCGACCAGTTTCATGACCGGCACGGGATTCATGAAATGCATGCCGATCACTTTGTCGGGACGCCGGGTGACGGCGGCAATTTCGGTGATCGGAAGCGAGGAGGTATTCGACGCGAGAATCGCGTGGGCGGGCGCCAGCGCGTCCAATTGTTTAAAGATGTCGGCTTTCACGGCCATGTTTTCGACGACCGCTTCTACGACGAGATCGGCCTCGCGCGCCGCTTCTAAAGTCTCCGTCGTCCGCAGGCGCGCCAATGCAGCGCGGCGCTCTTCATCATTCAGGCGCCCTTTATCGACTTCACGGGCCAGCCGCTGTTCAATGCCGGCCATTCCTTTTTCCAATTGGGCGGCGTTGATGTCTTGCAGGAACACTTGATAGCCCGCCGTCGCAAAGACTTGAGCGATGCCGGCCCCCATCTGGCCGGCTCCGATGACCATTACGTTTTTAACCTCGTTCACTGCCCTTTCCTCCTTTACGAATCCTTTCAATCCGCGGAAAAACCGGTATGGCACGCGCCGCCGCAACGGTTTCCCGGCCGTTCCTTCGCTCGTTCCGGCTGTTGACGCGGCGCCACTGTTCCCAAAAATGGGCCATTGCGGCGTTTTTTCTCGCCGCGCTGTTTTTCCGGGCCATTGCGAACGAGACGGCGCATGCCGTGCTTTTTCATGGTGCTTGCGGCGATTTACCGGACTTCCACCAGGACGGCGTCACCCTGTCCGCCGCCGCTGCAAATGGCAGCGATGCCGAGCCCGCCGCCGCGGCGTTTTAACTCGTACACGAGCGTCATTAAAATGCGCGCGCCGCTCGCGCCGATCGGATGACCGAGGGCGACCGCGCCGCCGTTGACGTTGATTTTCTCCGGATCGATTCCGGCGATTCTTTGCGCGGTAAGCGGCACGGCGCTGAACGCCTCGTTGATTTCAAAGAGGTCGATATCGTCTAATCGGTATCCGGTTTTCCTGAGCAGCTCGAGAATGACGCGTCCCGGCGTTTCCGGAAAGTCTTTGGCTTCCACCGCGATTTGCGCATGGCCGATGATCGCGGCCAGGATGTCTTTGCCTTGGCGCTCGGCGGCTTTTTCCTCCATCAAGACGAGCGCGCCCGCCCCGTCGTTGACCCCCGGAGCGTTCCCGGCCGTAATCGTTCCATCGGGGCTGAACACGGGTTTCAACGCGGCCAATTTTTCAAGGGACGTGTCGCGGCGGACCGCTTCGTCGGCGCGAACGACGATGGTGTCCCCGCGGCGCCCGGGGAGTTCGACGGGAACGATTTCCTCGTCGAATTTACCTTCATCGATGGCGCGGGCGGCGAGCCGATGGCTTCTGAACGCCCAGCGATCTTGCTCTTCTCGGGAAATGCCGTACGATTCGGCGGTGTCGCCGCCGTAGATGCCCATGTGAACGCCGTTAAAGGCGCACGTGAGCCCATCGTGGACCATCAAATCGACGACCGCCTGATCGCCCATCCGGTAGCCCCAGCGCGCCTTGGGAAGAAAGTAAGGCGCGTTGCTCATCGATTCCATGCCGCCGGCGACAATCGTTTCGGCGTCGCCGGCGCGAATGATTTGGTCGGCAAGCGTGACGCTGCGCAAGCCCGAGGCGCACACTTTGTTCACGGTTTCGGTCGCGATCTTCCACGGCAAACCGGCATGGCGCGCCGCCTGGCGCGAAGGAATCTGCCCTTGACCGCCTTGGAGCACCATGCCCATGATCACTTCATCGACGCGGTCTCCTTCGATTCCGGCTTGCTCCAGGGCGGCTTTGATCGCCATCCCTCCCAACTCGACGGCTTTCAACGGGCTCAAGACGCCGCCGAACTTTCCAAAAGGCGTCCGCTTGCCGCTGACGATTACGGTTCTCGCCAATGTTTTTCCTCCTCTTTTACAAAGTTTGGATGTGCCCGGACCGACTTTCCCGCTCACGTGGCCATTCCTTGCGGCCGCGGCCCTATCCCCCGGCTTCATCGCAACGGGCTTGCGGATCGCCGAGCGGACGGGGGAAGGTCAGGTTCAGCACTAATGGTAAGCGTTTACATTTTATGTTGCCGGTAGGCTGAGCGAACGCTCGCTCGACAAAGTGCGGAAAAAGAGAACGGGCCGGAGCCCTCTTGTCCCCACTGTATTCCGGCAAGTGAGGCATGATGCATGGCATGGCGCTTTTATTTATCTCAGTCGGATGAGGCGATGGATTCGCCCAAAAGGCGTTCAGCGATTCAGCATCGGATCAAATGCCAATGCGGCGAACCATCAAACCGCTGCGGATTCGGTGATCGGCGGGACGATCGAACGCTCGACGAGCTCGACAACGTCAAAGGTGTGCACTTGGTCTTCCACTTCTTTCGCCTTGGTGCCGTCCGACAGCATCGTCAAGCAATACGGGCAAGCGCTGCTGATAATGGTTGGCTGGAGGGCCAAGGCTTGCTCGGTGCGCGCGACGTTAATGCGGTTGCCCGTGCGTTCTTCCATCCACATGAGACCGCCTCCAGCCCCGCAACACATCGCGTTTTCCCGGTTGCGTTCCATTTCGACGAGTTCGACGCCGGGAATCGCTTGAAGAATGCGGCGCGGCGCGTCATAGACGTCGTTATAGCGCCCGAGATAACAGGAGTCATGGTAAGTGATGCGTTCGTTCACCGGATATTTCGGCTTGATGCGCCCCTCTTGGATCCACTTCCAAATCAATTCGGTATGGTGGTAGACTTCCACCCCTTCTAGGCCGAATTCCGGGTATTCGTTCTTAAACGTGTTATAAGCGTGCGGGTCGCACGTGACGATTTTCTTCACGCCGTATTTTTTAAACGTATCGATGTTCTGGCGCGCCAACTCTTGGAATAAAAATTCGTTCCCGATCCGGCGCGGCGTGTCTCCGGAATTCCTTTCTTTGTTGCCGAGGATTGCAAACGAAATGCCGGCTTCGTTCATGACCTTGGCAAAGGATTGGACGATTTTTTGGCTGCGGTTGTCATAAGACCCCATCGAACCGACCCAGAAGAGATATTCAAATGTGCCGCCTTCTTTTTCGACTTCGCGGACCGTCTTCACGACGATGTCGTCACGGCCGTTTCGCCATTCCTCGCGCTCCTTGCGGCTGAGCCCCCAAGGATTGCCTTGGCGTTCGATGTTGGTAATGGCGCGTTGGGCGTCGGGGTCCATCCGGCCTTCCGTCAAGACGAGATAGCGCCGAAGATCAATGATTTTGTCCACGTGTTCATTCATGACGGGGCATTGGTCTTCACAGTTCCGGCACGTCGTACACGCCCAGATTTCCTCTTCCGTAATGACGTTGCCGATGATGCCCCCCGAGAAGGATTCCATCGCCGCCGCGGCTTCCGCACCGCCGCTCCTTGAGGCATAGGCGAGCTGGTTCGCCTTCGTATTCGCAAAGGCATACGCCGGCATCCACGGCGTGCGGGATGTGACGGCGGCGCCAAATTCCGTGAGATGATCGCGCAGTTTCACGATCAAATCCATGGGCGAAAGCATTTTGCCCGTTCCCGTCGCCGGACAAAAATTTGTGCAACGACCGCATTCGACGCAAGCGTACAAATCGATGAGCTGGCTTTGCTGGAAATCACGAATGTCGTTGACGCCGAACGTTTCTTGAGATTCGTCCTCAAAATCGATCGATTTCAAACGGCCGACCTTATGCGTTCTGCCCAGGAATACGTTGACGGGCCCGAAAATCAAGTGGGCGTGTTTCGACTGCGGCACATAGACCGCAAAGCTCAGCAAAATCAACAAGTGCGCCCACCAAAACGCGTAAAAACCGGCCTCGGCGGCTTGCGGCGACAACCCGTGAAACAGAAACGCGACGAAGCTCGCGAGCGGCGTCCACCAGGCGTAAGGCTCATCGTGCCAAATCATGTCCATGCCGCCGGCGAAAATGACGGACAGCATGAGAGAAGCGATGAAGAGAAGGACGAGGCCGGCTTTAAACCCGCGCTTGAGGCGGACGAGCTTTTCGATGTAGCGGCGGTAAAACGCCCAAGCGACCGCGACGAGAATCATCAGCGTGACGAATTCCTGCATCACTTTAAACGCGGGATAAAGCGATCCGAGCGGCAAATGGGAGCCGGGCGCAAGGCCTTTCCAAATGAGATCGATCGCCCCGAATTGCACGAGAATAAACCCGTAAAACATCATGACGTGGATGGCGCCGCTCTTTTTGTCCTTCAAAAGCTTTTTCTGGCCTAAGACGTAGATGAGCACGGCGTTCAGACGCTCTTTCAACGTCTGTTCCCAAACGGCCTTTTTCCCGAGTTTAATAAAAGTGATGCGCGTTTTGAGGACATGGGCGAAAAGATAAATGCCGTAAGCGACGACGATGAGAAATAGAATCCAGTTAATGACCATGAACGGGCTCAAATTGGCTCACTCCTTAGAAGCAATTTTATCACTTTGGGCAATCTGTTGAAAGCCATTACATATCAGAATGAGAGAAATATTCTGCACTCATTATACCATAAAAACCATAATGAATGAGCATTCAGTCAGAACAAATTTTTCCTAAATACTCAAAAGGCCGCTCATGCGGTCATTACCTACGCGAGAAAGGAGCGGTGAACCCGTGATGTTGAGGTGTTCTTCCTCGTCCGATTGGCATGGGGAAACTTCAGCGCCCGGCCAGATGAATTTGTATATTTTTGGGAGCGCGAATTGTAAAATGTTGCTTGGTGCTCCATCTCAGTCAGAGATGCACTTTTTTTGAAGCGGCGACCGCCTGGAACGTCGCTTTCAGCATGGCAGTCGACGCCTTAATTTGTCCGCGCTTGGGCATTCTAAGAATTACGACATTCCTTGCACGATATCGAGATCGGATTTTCAACCGAGACGCCACATTTTTATGAAAGGAGTGACCGCCGTTGGTCGTTTTTTGGACAATCGCCTTGATTGTCGTATTATTGGGCCTGTTCGTCTTTTTCGTCCTACTGGACATTTATTTAGGTTACAAAAAGTTCAGCAAAGGCAAAGCCCCGTCCTCGTCTGCCGCTCGCCTGAACGATGTCGAATGGTTCAACGACGGTCGTCGTTTTTTTGACCGCCTAAAAAACGACATCAAAAGCGCCAATCACCACATTCATCTGTCTTTCTTCATCTTTCGCAGCGACTGGATCGGAGGGGAAATCATTGATGCCTTGATCGCCAAGGCGCGGGAAGGCGTGAAGGTCCGCCTGTTGATCGACGCGCTCAACGGCTTAGGGATGACGAAAAAAGCGAGGAAATCCTTGCGCGAGGCGGGCGTCGAACTCGCCTTCGCCGCGAAGCCGTTTTTTCCGTTTTTCTTTTACGCCTTAAATCACCGCTATCACCGGAAAATCGCGGTGATTGACGGTTCCATCGGTTATTTGGGCGGCTTTAACGTGGGCGATGAGTATCTGGGAAGAAAGGCTGAAATGGGCGATTGGCGGGATTATCATATCCGGATCGTCGGCCAAGGGGTTAAAGATTTGCAAGATCAATTTCTGAAGGATTGGGAGACGGCCACCGGAAACCGGGTTGAAGGTGAGCGGCACTATCCGACCGCCGCATCGGGTCCGCATGAATTGCAATTCATCGCCACCGACGGATGCGGGTTGGAAGACCTTTACATTCACCATTTCCGGCAGGCCGAAGAGCGCCTTGTCATCGGCTCTCCCTACTTTGTTCCGAGCCGGCGCCTGCAGGCCGCTTTGATGGGGCTGTTGGAGCGCGGGGTGGAATTGACCATTCTCTTGCCGGAAAAAAAAGACCATCCGTTCGTCCGGCCGGTTTCTTATCGCTATCTCACCCCGCTCTTAAAAAAGGGTGCTCGCGTTTACCACTTTTATCAAGGGTTTTACCATGCCAAGGCGTTTATCGTCGATCGTAAAATCGCCTGTCTCGGGACGGCAAACTTCGATATGCGCAGCCTGTATTGGAATGACGAAATCAACGGGTTTTTCTATGACCGAAAATCGATCGAAGAAATCGAGGCGATGATGCAAAAAGATTTGCATCAAGCCTATAAAGTGACGCTGCGCGATGTCCAAAATCGTCCGCTCCTCGAAAAAATCAAGACGTGGCTGTCGGCCCCGCTCGCGCCGTTTCTTTGAAGCGGCCGCTTCTATGTATTGGGAAACAAACCGGAGAAGTTTCAAGGCTGCCGCCATCGGCGGCGCCGCCTCCGCCTGACCGAACCTGCGCCTTTCTTAAGACCTAATTGAGGAAAGGCGTTTTGTCAGAAAGGCGCGTGTCGCGCCGAAGCGAGGACGTTTTGCGCGCAAATGTAAAAAAGCAAAGCAACGATCACAGAACGGAGCGCATGCCTTGCTTGCCAACTTCATTCAAGGTTCATGGAGATGGGATGCCTTAAAATCGGAAAGAAACCGGCGGACGGCATGATTGAACGGTTCGTGAAAACGCGTCGGCAATTGATGCGTGCCTTTGTCGATAAAAACGATCCGCACGTTCGCCAAGCCGCGAAACCATTTATGGTGAGCGTGGATGTAGCCGTCGCGCGTACCATATAAAACCAGGCACGGTATGTGTTCCAAGCGCTGCAACTCGGCGGTGCAATCATAATGGAGGCAGTCTTGATACAAGCGACCAACCGCCGCGGCATCGGCCTTTTTCCCATAAGCGCGGAGCTCTTGCTCATCCTTTTCGTTTGTCTTATGGGTAAACGCCAGGAGCCTGGCCAAAAAATCGGTTTTGCCCGCCTTCATGAGCCAAATACCGGCATGGAACACCCGGCGCAACAACCACGTGGACACTTTCGGAAAACCGCCGGACAAAATGAGCGTTCGAACGCGTTCCGGGTATCGCAAAGCGAAGTCCAGGGCGATGACGCCGCCCGCGGAATAGCCGACAATATGGGCGCTCCGTAAATCGAGATGGTCGAGCAATTCCCGCAAATCATCGACATGGCGGGCCAAGGTATCCTCCCCGCCCCGTCCCCTGCTGCGCCCGTGGCCGCGCAAGTCGTAGAGGATCACCCGATAGTCGGTTTGCAAAACGCGTTGATGTTTAAAGACCACGTGTCCCATCAGCGGCGGGTGAATGAAAAGGATGGGGTCCCCCGCAGCGCCGAAGATTTCATAATACAATGGCACGCCATCCGAGGTTTCCATTCGAGGCACGGCGGCACCTCCCCGTGTTATTTAGAAGAGGCGATCATGGAGACGATCCATTCAAATGTGCGAAATCCGAGATAAATGCCGATGATGCCGGTGATGCCGGCAAGCGCGGGCGGCGCGGGAATCGGCAGCTTGAGCCAGGCAAAAAGGAAGCCGACGGCAAATCCGGTTAAAAGCGCAAGAATGGCGACTTTCATCATCATTTCCCCCTTCATCGCTATTGTTTGCCCGTTCCGAAAAAATCATGTGAACGAGTGAATTCAAAGTAAAATTTAGTGTAAGAAAATTGATGCGGATGGTCAATCGATATAAGCATATTACAGAATTTGTTGAAATCTTGTATTATGCCAAGAGTTTTTGTCGATTTCGATCAAAAAAACCCTTTCGGAAGCCGTGACAGACTTCCGAAAGGGTTTTGCCAAAAGAGGCTTTTTTTGCCCTCATGGCCGTATCCTCGGCTTTTTCTGAAAAGCCCAAGCCATCCATCGTTTTGATTCATCCATAACGGGAGCATTTTAATGCGCTTTTTTCAGCTGAAAATTGAGATGGAACCGGCCGACATCCTGGCCCTGCAAGTACAAGTGATAGCCTAAGTCGATGTGCCCGCAGCCTTGCTCCTCATGCCAACGGACATGGCAACGGTCGGTTTCCGTCAATGTGCGCATCATTCCCAAGGGGGTTTCATAGGTGCCTTCCGTCGACGCGCCGGCTTTTAACGGCTGGCGCATGGCCACCGGCCCTTTCCGCAAAATCATCCCTTCGCCGTCTTGGATTTTAATCGTATGGTCGACCGGACCGATGTCTTTGACTTCCTCGCGGTAGCGAAGGTAAAAGACCGCGCCCTTTTTGTACAGGACGCCGTCCGTATACAACTCCATCTCTTCCGTCGGCCCATCCGGCCGCATGACTTTGCTAATTAAATGAATCATGACCGGTTGTTGAAAATCCGCTGCTTGCTTGTCGGTATAGGATCGGTTCCCGTTTGTCATCGCAAAAACTCCTCAAACCAACGCCCATGCCTTGGTCATCGAACCATGGTTTAAGCGCCGGAAGCCGGCTTCCCTACCCAACCGAGCAACATTTCACGGACGAATTTGCTGGCGGCGATGGCGGTCTGCTCGGTCGGATCATAGGCGGGAGCCACTTCGACGAGATCGGCGCCTACCACGCGGACGTCGGAACGGGCGATGAGAACGATCGCTTCGAGCAGCTCCTTGGAGGTGATGCCGCCGGCCTCGGCCGTGCCCGTCCCGGGCGCAAAAGCCGGATCCAGCACATCGATGTCGATCGTCACATACACGTTGCGGCCGGCAAGGGTGGGCAAATGGCGCTTCAACGGTTCGGCGACTTCGAACTTTTCCAAGGTCATGCCGGACGTCCGCGCGTATTCGAATTCCTCGCGCATGCCGGAACGAATGCCGAAAGAATAAACGTTTTCCGGGCCGAGAAGCTCGCACGCCTTCCGAATGGGGGTGGCGTGCGACAGCGTTTCGCCCTCGTATTCCGTGCGCAGATCGGCGTGCGCGTCGATATGGATCAACGCCAAATCCGGATATTTTTTATGCATGGCCTTGAGGATCGGCCACGTGACGAGATGTTCGCCGCCGAGCCCGAGCGGAAATTTCCCGTCGGCCAAGAGCCGATCGACATACGCTTCAATCATGTCAAGGCTCTTGGCGGGGTTTCCGAACGGCAGCAACATATCTCCCGCATCAAAATAACGGACTTCCTCCAGATGGCGATCCATGTAAGGCGAATATTCTTCAAGGCCGATGGACGCCTCGCGAATCCGCGCCGGGCCGAAGCGGGATCCCGGCCGGAAGCTGACGGTGAAGTCCATCGGCATGCCATAGATCACCGCATCGGCCGATTCATAATCCGAACGGCTCATGATAAAGACTTTTCCCGAATACGCTTCATCAAACTTCATCGGTGCGCTTCTCCTTTCCCATTCGGATGCCCCAACCGCCGCGCGCTCCGGCATCCACCATGACTTCCGTAAAGAATTTCTTCCGCTTTCCAAATGGCTTTTGCCCCGAGTATAAACTCAGTCGAAAACCCGGCCACGGCGGCTGAAGGGGGTTAAGCTTTCAGGGCCGCGGCTTCCATGGCGAAACGGCCACGCCTTGCCCGTTCGGCCGCGGCCGTTGCCCTTCATTTCGTCAAATCCGCGACAAATTTCGGCAACACAAACGCCGCGAAATGCAGGTCCTTGGTGTAGTATTTCGTGTCCACATCGCGGAAGCGCCCCGCGTCGACCTTCAGCGGATCGTACTTTTTCGAACCGAGCGTAAACGTCCAAAGCCCGCTCGGATAGGTCGGGATATTGGCGGTATACAAGCGCGTGATCGGGAAAATTTCCTTCACGTCCCGGAATACTTTACGAATTAAATCCGCTTTGAACCACGGGTTATCGGTCTGGGCGATGAACAGCCCGTCCTCTTTCAACGCCTTGGAAATCCCTTCATAAAATCCTTTTTCAAACAATTTGACGGCGGGGCCGACCGGTTCGGTGGAATCGACCATGATCACATCATAGGCGTCGCGGCTTTCCGCGATGTGCATAAAACCGTCGCCGACGATCACTTCCACCTTCGGATGGTCAAAAGCTGACGCAATCGACGGCAAATATTTTTTCGACGTTTCGATGACCTTGCCGTCGATTTCCACGAGCGTGACTTTTTCCACTTCCGGATGCTTCACGACTTCCCGCAACACGCCGCCATCGCCGCCGCCGACGACCAACACGCGCCGAGGGTTCGGGTGGGTGAACAGCGGCACGTGGGCGACCATTTCATGGTAGACAAATTCGTCTCTCTCCGTCGTCATGACCATGCCGTCCAGCGTCAGCATGTTGCCGAATTCTTCCGTTTCGAGCATATCCAATTTTTGATAAGGCGTTTGTTCCGTATGTAAAGTCCTTTTAATCTTCGCCGTGATTCCAAAACGTTCCGTTTGTTTTTCCGTAAACCAAAGCTCCATGTGCTTCGTCACTCCCTGCATGTCCTTTGATCACCGCTCCGCATGGCAACCGTAAGCCAAACCGGGCCGGTGCGTTCGTTCCATTTCCCTGAACGCCGGATCGATCCTCTTCTTATTGCGGTCTTTGCGGAGGATCTGCCGCCGCGTTGTCCTGCGACATCTATGCGTTTCGATATCTTTTGCACCGAACAGCCGCGAGCCCGCTTATTCGGCAACTGACGGACCCGCTTCATCCGATACAAAAAAAGTATAGTTGAATGGCTGTAAAAAGCAAGAACGGAAACGGCCCGGACGTTCGCAGGCCTCCTCAGTCAAACGGCCGACTTCGGCCTGCCGTCCATTGCAACTTTAACTTTGAATCGAAAGCCGCAACGTTCGGCAGCCCTTTTGCTGTCTAACGATCCGCCATCGCCTCGAAAAACCGGCCACGGTTCGAAAATCCGTCCCAACAATCGCCCCATCGACAGGGCGGGCGATATGGCGCCGATCCGGTCGAGAAAAGACGCGGCCCAACCGACAACTGCAACGGATCAAACCGCCAATCCTCGACGGAAACGGCCGCCGGGCGGCAATGGCCCGAATCGGGTCGAAAGCTGCCCATCGAAACCTGAACAGCGGCTGACAACCGGGCGGACCTTGCGACTTCTTTCGACACCCTTGGAAAACGGGCTTAAAAAAGGCCGGACCGTCGGCGAACGGCCCAACCCGCACATCGAACGTTTACCGCCCGCTCCTTTTTTCCATACTGCAAGTGTAGCCGATGGGGCTGCAAACGAAACCGTGAGTCATAAAGGTCACGCGCCGATCACGGCAAGCTGGCCGCCACGTGGGCAGCTGCCGTCCACATCTTCCAAGAAAACCGGCGAATCCGGGCAGCAAAACCGGGGCCCGCGCCGGCCGTCCAAAGCCGGCCTCCGCACCCGCCCAGCCAAACAGCCTGACGCGCGCACCGAAGCGGATACCCATGCCATTTTGTAAAACCGGATACCTTAACGTCGGAAACGACCGCCGTCCAATACAACCAGATACACCGTGACGCCATCACGGCACACAGCTAGATGAGGGGGCGAATGAGATGGACCCTGTGGCCGGCAAGTCCCGCAAACCCAAAATGTATTTGAAATGGTTTATGAAGATCTGCATCGGGAGCGTCACCCTCTGCGCGTTCCTGTTTGCGAGCCTGCTGCTCTATGCCAAAATTCTCGGCCCTCCTTCTATTAAAGTGCCGCAAACCACGCTTTTCTACAGCGCCGACGGCAAAGTGTTCGCCGAGGCCGAACATCAAAACCAAAACCGCTATTGGGTGCCGCTCAACGAGCTGGCCGAACCGCTCGTCAGCGCCACGGTCGCCGTCGAAGACCAGCGGTTTTTCAAGCATCACGGTTTCGACGTCCGCCGCATCATGGGCTCGGCTTTAAAAGATGTCGCCACCCTGTCGAAAGCGGAAGGAGCGAGCACGTTGACCATGCAGCTGGCCCGCAGCCTTTATCTGTATAACGATAAAACGTGGAAGCGGAAATTCCTCGAAGCCTTTTATACTCTGCGCCTTGAAACGAATTATTCCAAAAAGGAAATTCTTGAGGGCTATTTGAACACCGTATATTACGGCCACGGCATGTACGGGGCGGAGGCGGCCAGCCACTATTACTTCGGCAAGCGCGCCCGCGATTTGAATTTGGCGGAAGCGAGCCTGCTCGCGGGCATTCCCAAAGGGCCGAGCTACTATACGCCCGACGACCACTACGCAAACGCGAAACATCGCCAGCGCATCGTTTTAAACGCGATGGCGAAAGCCGGTTACATCAGCGCAAGCGAAGCGCAAAGCGCCTATCGTCAACCGGTCCACATTATCAAAGACCATCCTTCCGGACCGAACGAGGCGCCCTATTTTCAAGAGGCGGTGCTGGAAGAGCTGCACGACAAGATTCATTTGGACGACCAAACGATCGCGACCGGAGGCTTAAAGATTTATACGACTCTTGATCCCCGCTTGCAAAAAAAGGCGGAGAAATGGGTGAACAAAGTCATCGATCCCGGCTCCGACATCCAGGCGGCATTGGTGACGATGGATCCGAGAACCGGTGCGGTGCAGGCGCTGATCGGCGGCCGCGATGGCGCCAAACAGTCGTACAATTTGGCGATCAAAGCGAAGCGCCAGCCCGGTTCCAGTTTTAAACCCTTTTTATATTACGCCGCCTTGCGCCATGGCTTCACGCCGTCGACACCGCTTTCAAGCGAACCGACCACCTTTGTTTTCGATCACGGTCACAGCAAATATGCCCCCGAAAATTACGGGGGATATTACGCCGGCGGCCCGATCACGCTGATGCAGGCGCTGGCGCTGTCCGACAATATCTACGCGGTCAAAACGCATTTGGCGATCGGCATGAATCAACTGGTCGACACCGCGCGGAAAATGGGCATCACAAGTCCGCTCTCGCCCATTCCTTCGCTGGCGCTCGGCACGAAGGAAGTGAGCGTCATGGAAATGGCGCGGGCGTATAGCACGATCGCCAACGGCGGCGCGCGGATCACGCCGCACTATGTCACGAAAATCGTCGATCGGAAAGGAAACACCATCTACGAATGGAAACCCGAAAAAGAACAAGTGCTGGACAAAGCGACCGCATTCGTTTTATCCCAGCTGATGACCGGCATTTTTGATCCGAAACTCAACGACTACGCGAAAGTGACGGGCGAGAGCGTCCGCCATCTGTTAACCCATAAGGTCGCGGCCAAAACGGGCTCGACAAACACGGACAGCTGGATGATCGGCTTTACCCCACAGTTGACAACGGCGGTTTGGGTCGGTTACAACGATCATCGCACCATTCAAACCTACCCCGATGCCGGCTATTCAAAAGAAATTTGGGCGCATTTCATGGAGGATGCCCTTAAAGGCAAACCGAAAAACAGCTTCAAACCTCCAAAGGGCGTCGTCAAGGTTTGGGTGGATCCCGACACCGGGAAGCTGGCGACCGACGCCTGTCCGAACGCCCGTGCGACCTACTACCTCGCCGGCACCGAACCGACCGAAACCTGCGACCAACATAAAGGCCACCGCCTCGATTTCGGCGCGCCTTCCAAACGCCACAAACATGACGGCGATCACTTTTTCAACCGGATTTTCAATCATTGGCCTTGGTGAAGAACGGGGCTCGGGTGCGGCTTACCGCATACCCGAGCCGTTTTGTTTTACGCTTGAACGTGGGGACCGCAACGATTTTTACGCGGAACCGCGGGGATGAGGAAAGAAAAGGCCGGAAAGCCCGGCGGGTATGAAGCCAAGCGAAAATAAAGGCGGGGCTGAAAAGAAAGCGATGCCAAAACGGTACGCGGCGCGAATGGACGCCAAATGGTCGTCTTTCATCAAAGCATGAAAGCAAGGCTCGGACTCGGACGCTTGGGCTGCCCGCGGATCGGGGGAATCCGCGCATGGGCCGCCTTCATTGGCGTCCGAGCAGGCAAGCGGCGATCTTTTTATCGCTTTCTCGGCGAACGGGCACCTAACTGCCGAGCGAAACCCGAACGGCAAGCCCGGCGCCCTCCGACAAACAAAAGCCGCGAGCCCGGGCTCACGGCTTTTGTTTGTCCTGTAATATGCGCGCTATCTTCAGTTTACGGTCAGAACGAGATGGACACAAGGTTTTCACTAAATGTTCAAGAAAGTGTCATATTTTTCATTCAGGGGCTTGGCTTCAAACGTCCAATTGTTTTTTCAGTTCTTCGTTGGCGCGCTCCCACATGCCTTTGTCGTGATTGATGAGAAAGTCGCGCAAGATTTTTTTCGACTCGACGTCCATTTCATCGAGGACGACTTTCCCCTTCAGCGCCTTATCCATCTTATTGACGTGATCGGCTAAGATTTTATAGCCGCGCTTTTTCTCGCGGTTGATCACCATTTCCGCGGCGCCGGCGCCGGCATAATACGGGCCGTCTTTGCCGCGCTCCGTCATGAGCCAGACGAGCCAATACAGCTTGCCCCCCGCTGAATCTTCACGGTTGGTCGTAAACCGGATGCGCCGCTCGACCTGGCTGCGCGCATGGAGGGCGCCAAAGTCCACCGTGGCCGTTTTCTCCTGCGGATCAATGATAATCGGCGAGATGTTGTCCAAATTGATCGTCCCGACGCCGAAACCGCCGTGACCCGATGTCGAGTCGCCGCCCAATATATTAAAGCCCGGGTTCTTCTGTTCAAAAATATCCTTCATGCATCGTTCCTCCTTGTGAACCATGCCCATTGCGGCTATCGTTCAATCCACTTGCTTTAAGTTTATCATATCCGCTCTGCCTTGAGGAATGATCAAGCCGCCCGTTTGCTGACGGTCGTTTATACACTAAGAATGGACCATATCGGCACCGCCCATTCGCCCGTTAAGACCGTTCGCCCAACGGTAGAGGATTGGCGACGTTCTCGAGCGGAACCCGATGACAGGCGACGAGCCGGCCGTCCGCCTCAAAAAAGCAACGGTATTCATAAATTCCCGATTCGTTGAGCATCATCGGCAGGAAACGTTTGACGTGGGACGCCACGCCGAGGTTATCCGGATGGATAATCCAATCCAACGCTTTCCATTCGAGGATGCCTTCATCGGTCACTCTAGGCGTCGCGTAATCATAATCGTCGGGCAGGGCGGCGACAAAGGCATACATTCCCGACCCGTTGCCCCGGTTCCACGTGACGATCCCTTTGAACTCGACTTTCCGCAGCGGGATGCCGGTTTCTTCGCGAATTTCCCTGATCACGCCATCCTCGGGTGTTTCCCCCGCTTCCAGCTTGCCGCCGACGCCGTTCCACACGCCCATCTGCGGCGCGGCGTTGCGATTGAGCATCAGGATGTCCTTCCTGCGTTTGATAAAACAAATCGTATATTTCAACATCGCGAACCGCCTTTCCGTGATTCACCCGGCTTCATCTTTATTGTTGAAAAGAAAAATCGTTCCGCGCCACGAATCGCCCTTCATCGTCCTTTCATCAAACCGGCCCTTTGTGTAACCGCTGATGACCTGCCGCCAAAAGGCTCGGGCTCCGCCATTGCTTTCCGCGACCCGCACTTCCCAATCGCCGCGATGCTGGGCAAAGACGTGCCGGGCCGCCGCTTCGCCGATCCCTCTCCGCCGGTATTTGCGCATGACGAAAAACTCGGCGATGGAATGTCCTTCCACCAACAAAACGCCGTGCCGGTTTACGAGCGCGAAGCCAGCGTACTGTTGGTCGACCATGATGAAATAAGGAAAACGGCCGGCTTCCGTCCAGTAGTGATCGAAAAATTTGTATTCGTAACGGCCGTGGCGATTGACGTCAAAACCCGCAAATTCGCTGAAATCGTAAAGATAAAATTGCATCAGGTGGCGCAGCACTTCTTTTTCTTCGAATGGAACGAGCTTGATGACGATCTCGATCAAGCCGAGCCTCCCCTTTATCCTTTACCGCGGTTGTCGCTCCGTCCACATGGCAAGCGCCTGATGAACCCAGCGCCCCTCCAAACGCCCGCAGGACGAATGCTTCGTTTTTAACGCTCAACTTTTTGAAGCATCGGTCTTCAACAAGCTGTAGATTTCGACATCCACAAAATGATCGTAAAGCCATTGCGCATCGCGCAGCGTGCCTTCGTGAACAAAACCGAGCCGTTCCGGCACGGCCCGGCTTTTGCGGTTTTCCGTCGCGCAGCGAATGACGACCCGATGGAGATCGAGATGATGAAAAGCGTAATCGATTAAAGCCCGGCAAGCGCGCGTCATGATACCGCGGCCTTCATACTCTTTGGCAAGCCAGTAGCCGATCTCCGTGGAGCGGTTGGCGCGGTCGATGCCGTGAAAACCGATCATGCCGGCAATCTTCCCTTTGTAAAAGATTCCGGCTTGAAATCCGTTTTCTTCGGCGAATTGTTTGCGCCACGCCGCCAAAACCGGCTGATAATCTTCGGGCTTGTTCATGTTATCGACCCACGGCAACCATTCGCGCAAATGGGCGCGGTTGCGGTCGACAACGGCGAAGAAAGGCGCCGCGTCCGCCTGTTCCAACAACCTCAATACGATTTCCTCATCGACTTTATAGCTGAACATCATCCATTCCCCCCGCCGGTTACAAATAATAAGCGGACGCATCGCCGCTCGAAGCGCCGCCTTTCTCGCTTCATAGGGCGGAACCGCCTACAACCTTGGAAGTTGCGTCCCTTACCTGAGGATACCTCTGCTTCAACCCGGTCCGGGATGTCTTCAGAACAAGGAGCGCTCCGAACATGAGCGGGTCCACCTTATAGGTGAAAATGGGAAGACGCGCCCGTCTCCGCCGCAGCCTTTTGTAAAGAAGCGATGAACCGAAACGCTTCGTCAATCTCCTCGTCGCTGTAATGCTGCTTTTGTTTGACGACCTTCACTTTTTCGATGACGGCTTCTTTCGGCAAATTATTAAAATACAAAACCGTGGAGACGAGTTCGAGAAACCGGGCATTTTGGCCGTTCAACGTTTGCACCAGCGCGTCGATGCCCGGCATGTCGATCTCATAGTGGCTCAAAAACCGCTCGCCCTGTTCGGTTAAGGTATAGCGGTACTGATGATAGCCGCCCTTTTCTTCTTTGAGCTCGTCCATCAAATTCAAATTGCAAAGCTCTTCAATCTTCAGCGTCAATTCTTCCGAATAGGGGCCGTAAAAATGAAATTGGAATTTTTCTTGGAACGGGTAATTCAATTTTTTCAATATGTATATCATCTTTTGCAGCTTTTTTCTGCCAACGATTTCGCCCGCGTGCCGGATGAGGCCGAGCAGTTTGGCGTGCTCTTCCAACATGCTGATTCCCCCTCGTCATTTCAACAACTCTTTAATCCTTAACTTCGCAGCCCGGCGGTCGCTGAGATCGTCGATGAAATCGGCGGGATAGTAGAGTTTATGGTCGGTGCGCTTCTTGCCCGATATCGCTTCGACGACATCGGATTCACGCGACAGTTCGCGCAGGCTTCCGTCCGGCATTAAAAGGTGAATCGGCAAACGTTCGCCTTCTTCTCCGGGCCGGTAAAAATCATATGGCAAATCCGATGAAGAATCGACGACGAGATAATAATCCGGATCGATCCCCGCCTCCGTAAAAGCCTCGCGCAATTCCGTATACCGTTCGAGATTCGTCGGGCTGAATTCCACGTACTTAAAAAGCCGGCGATTGACGAAACGCGAGCAGAGGTCGGCGAGGATCGGGTCCGGTTCGTCCTGCCATACTTCAAAATAATAGAGGATGACGGCTTCATCGAGGCGGAGGTAATCGGCGAGCCCGATGTTATCCCGGAACAGCGGCGAAAGCAGGCCCGGTTCGTGTTTAAAGCGATAACCGGTTTCGAATAGCTTTTTCGCCCGGTGCAAAATCTTGCGGAGGATGACTTCCGCGCTCCGCGTCACGGGGTGAAAATAGACCTGCCAGTACATTTGATAACGGCTCATGATGTAATCTTCGACGGCGTGCATGCCGCTGCGCTTGAAGACGACTTGGTCGTCCCTGGGCCGCATCACCCGCCAAATCCGCTCAAGGTCGAAATGCCCGTAGCTCACCCCGGTAAAATAGGCATCGCGCAACAAATAGTCCATGCGGTCGGCATCGATCTGGCTTGAGATGAGGCTGACGATCAATTTGTTTTCATAGGTTTTGGCGATGACGTCCGCGACCTTTTCCGGAAAATGCGTCCCCATCCGCTCCAGCACGGCATGAACTTCCGTATCGCCCAAAATGATGTCCCGCGTGAACTGCTCGTGATCCGTCCCGAACACTTTTTCAAACGAATGGGAAAACGGCCCGTGCCCGACGTCGTGCAAAAGCGCCGCCGCGAGCGCAAGCAGCCGTTCTTCTTCATCCCAATGGACATAGTTTTTCAATTCCTCGATGATTCGCCGCATGATCTCGTAAACGCCAAGGGAATGGCTGAAGCGGCTGTGTTCGGCGCCGTGAAACGTCAAAAACGTCGTGCCGAGCTGGCGGATGCGGCGCAACCGCTGAAATTCCTTCGTGCCGATCAAATCCCAAATCAAGCGGTCGCGCACGTGCACATAGCGATGGACCGGATCTTTGAACACTTTTTCCTCATCAAGCTCTTCAAACCGCCGCGTCAACATGCCTCACATCCTGTCTAATCTTGTTTTTCATTATAGCGATTTCGCTTCCGGTTTTAAATAACTTCATCGGAAATCCCGGAACCGGCGCTTGGGTTCGCCTGCAGCGGGGAAATCCGCCTCTCATGGTGCCGCATCAACCTTTTTCTCCTCCGCGTTCAATTTTCATGATGAAAAAACAAGTGTGATACAATAACAGCGGCAATCGGAAAAACCGCCGTCCAACCGTGCGCCGTAACCGGACGGATTTCACGGCTAAAAGAAGACGGCGGACAACCACTCCAGCGCAAGCGGCAGTTCGCCTTGCTCTGATGCGCGATTCGATTTTAAACCGAACAAGCGAAGGTGACACGATGCTTTTACATCTCATTGACCGTTGGCGTTTCTTCGACCAAACCGCGCCGCGGGCCTCATTTGATCCCAAACACTCATTCGCAATTGATGATACGCTTTGCCAATCGGTGGGAACCGGCGATTCGCCCGCCGTCGTCCGCGCTTGGGTGCATCGGCCGACCGTGTCCCTCGGCATTCAGGACACCCGCCTCCCCCACTTGGATGAAGGGCTAAAGTGGATAAAAAACCGCGGTTATCGATACATCGTGCGGAATTCCGGCGGCCTCGCCGTCGTCCTTGACGAAGGGGTGCTCAACCTGTCGCTCATCCTCCCGGACAAACAGAGGCTGTCGATCGATGACGCCTTTGAAGCGATGGTCGAACTCGTCCGCCGCACGCTCGCCGATTACCGCTTAAACATTGAAGCCAAGGAGATCGTCGGATCGTATTGCCCGGGCCGTTATGATCTGAGCGTCGGCGGCAAAAAATTCGCCGGCATCGCTCAACGCCGGCTGCGCAACGGCGTGGCCGTACAAATTTACTTGTGCGTCACCGGTTCCGGCGCCGAGCGGGCCGAGCTCATCCGCGCCTTTTACATGATCGCGTCGGGAGGCGATCTTTCCGCCCATCGCTGCCCCGATGTCCGTCCTGAAGTGATGGCCTCTCTTGAAGAATTGGCCGGCCGCGCCCTCACGATCTCGTCATTGACCGCCGCCCTTCGCCGTGCGCTCTCGGAAAACGCGACCGTTGAAGACGGGGCGTTGACCGCCGCCGAAACCGAGCGATATGAACGGGATTACGCGCGCATGCTCGAGCGCAATCAAAAACTGCTCGGTCCGCTCGCCGAATGACCGCCATCCTTCCGGCTCACCGCCGCCGCAGACATGGACATTCGTGCATTTCTCCGGAATCGCTTCGCCATTCCCCGGCACATCGGAAAGATCGCATCCGCGAAAAGGCCGCGCTCGGCGCCGGAAAGCGGCCTCCCCGTGATCAAACGCACAGCGGCCATCACTACAATTCAATAAAAATGGGGATAAATAGTCCTATCATGGAAAAGATCCAGCAGCCCAGTGCGCTTTCAAAGGAGGACTGCACATGGACCATGTCATTAAAGAACGGGTGCGCGACCGGCGCCTGCACCCTCTCATCGTCACGGCGGAGGAAGCGGCTTCGTGGATCGAAGACGGCATGACGTTGGGCCTGAGCGGTTTTACCCGGGCCGGCGACGCCAAAGCCGTTCCCCTCGCTCTCGCCGAACGGGCCAAACAATCCCCATTAAAGGTGAACCTCTATACCGGGGCATCGCTCGGTTCGGACGTCGATAAAGTCCTGGCGGAAAACGGGGCGGTTAAAAGGCGATTACCTTTTCAGGCCGATCGCACGATGAGGGAGAAAATCAACCGCGGCGAACTTTTATATATCGATCAGCACTTATCCCATACCGCCGAAGACGTCCGCACCGGCGTGCTCGGCGCCATCGACTTCGCCATCGTGGAGGCATGCGCCATCACCGAGGACGGCGCGATCGTCCCGACGACCTCCGTCGGCAACACGCCCATCTTCGTCGAAATGGCGAAGCACATTATCATTGAATTGAACATCGCCCAACCGCTCATCCTCGAAGGCATTCACGACATCGGCTCCGTCGGCCCTTACGGCGCGCGGGCGCCATTGCCGATCCAGTCGCCGCGCGACCGTTTCGGCACGGCCGCGATACCGGTGGATGTGAAGAAAATACGGGGGATCGTCATCACTGAAGCGCTCGACTCACCGTCCACCATTTCGCAACCGGATGACGAGACCGCGCGCATCGCCGGGCATCTCCTCGACTTTCTAGAACAAGAGGTGAAAGCGAAGCGGCTTCCGGAAAACCTTGCGCCCATTCAATCGGGAATCGGCACGATCGCCAACGCCGTGCTCGGCGGATTGCTGGCGTCACCCTTCTCTCACTTAGAATTCTATTCGGAAGTGCTCCAAGACGCCGTTTTTGACCTGCTGGACAGCGGCAAGGCGGACTTCGCTTCAGGCTGTTCGATCACGCTTTCGAAGGCGCGGATGCAAGAGGTGTTCACCCATTTCGAGCGCTACCGCAACCGTCTCGTCCTTCGGCCGCAAGAGATTTCCAACCACCCGGAAATCATCCGGCGGTTGGGCGTGATCGCCATCAACACCGCTTTGGAAGCCGACATTTACGGGAACGTCAATTCCACGCACGTCCTGGGCACAAACATGATGAACGGCATCGGCGGCTCGGGAGATTTCGCCCGCAATGCCCGGCTTTCTATTTTTGTGACGAAATCGCTCGCGAAAGACGGCCGCATCTCCTCCATCGTGCCGTTCGTCTCCCATGTCGACCATACCGAGCACGACGTCGACGTCCTGATCACCGAACAAGGCTATGCCGATTTGCGCGGACTGGCACCGCGGGAACGGGCGCGACTCATCATCGACCGTTGCGCGCATCCTTTATATAAAGATCCGCTCCGCGACTATTTCGAATTGGCGTTGGCGCGCGGCGGCCAGACGCCGCATCTTCTCGAAAAAGCCCTTTCCTGGCACATTCGCTATGCGCGGACCGGTTCCATGTTGGAAGAACATTCCGTCGCTACCGGAAAATGAGGACGGGTCAACGTACACAAGGCGGCCGAAGACGGCACGCCTACTTTTTATACGTATCCTCCGGGTTGACTCGTGCGAGCAGACGATCCAATTTTTCCAGCCATTCGCGTTGCAACGCGGCCTGATCGCGAAAAAAGAGAAATCCCCTGTGCAAGAACAGTGCAACCAAGACGAAAAAGCATAAAGTCATAATGGTGATGAGACTGAATATCACCATGCAAATCGCCTCGCTTTTAAAAAACGGGTGTTCCCGAAAACCAGCGCCGCCGTGTGCATTCGCGCTAACCGCAATGACATGGCGGCCATCCCTTCTTACTTCTTTATTCGTCATCAGCCGGCCGGCTCCTCCCAACCAACCGGAGTTATGCGATGGAATCGGCGGAACGCAACGGTCGCAAAAAAGGATCAGCCAAGGCGCCCAAAATCGGACGAATTTATGACAGTCGGCTTATGGATGGGGCTGTATGGGCGGCCGTCGTGGTAATATAAACGTAGTGATCACGTATTTCGAGGAGTGAATGCGATGAACGAGGCCATTCAAACGCTGGACGGTTGGTATTGTTTACACGATTTTCGCACCATCGACTGGGCAGCGTGGAAACAGCTTCCGAGTGCGGAGCGGCAGAAGGCATTGGATGAATTCGGAAGATTGCTCGACAAATGGGACGAAACGATGAAGGCAAAGGCAGGCAGCTATGCGTTTTATTCGATCGTCGGGCAAAAAGCCGATTTTCTCTTCATGTGGCTGCGCCCGACAATGAATGAGTTGAACGACATCGAAACCGCCTTCAACAAAACAAGGCTCGCCGATTTTACCCAACCGAGCTATTCCTACGTCTCGGTCGTGGAATTGAGCAACTACCTCGGCTCCCAGTCCGATGAGGATCCTTACGAAAACCCACGCATTAAAGCGCGCCTCTATCCGATTTTGCCGAGGACGAAATACATCTGTTTTTACCCGATGGACAAGCGCCGCGCACCCGGAGAAAACTGGTACATGCTGTCCATGGATGAACGGCGCGAACTCATGAAGACCCACGGTGAGACCGGCCGCCGTTACGCCGGCAAAGTGAAACAAATCATCACCGGTTCCATCGGGTTCGACGATTGGGAATGGGGAGTGACGTTGTTCTCCGACGACGTCCTTCAGTTCAAAAAACTCGTCTATGAAATGCGCTTCGATGAAGTCAGCGCAAAATACGGCGAATTCGGCGAATTTTTCGTCGGTCCGCTTTTAACCAAAGAGAAATTTGCGAAAATGCTTGCCGTGGACTAAAAAAGATGGAGGCGACCCGAGCGAAGTCAGGCGCTTGCGGTCGCCCCTCTCTTTTTCCGCACCGTTTACGCCTGCGACCAGCGACCGCCCCCAGGCGCTCGGGCGGCCGAACCCGCCCGCCCTTGCCAAGCCCCCGATTCTTGAGAGCATATTTCCCCGCCATCCGTCATAAACATGATCGTAGAGCTTGCGTCATCGACCGACGCCCGCCGCCACACCCCCTTCCTTTCTGCTGACCGTGATTCTTTCTTAAAAGCATAGCACCCGTTTTATATCCTTTTGTGAGGAGTGAGCGCCATTGGCGAATGAAAATTCTTTCAGACCCAATCCGCAAAACTGGCCATACGGACAAGCGCCGCAAGCCCCGGCGTCCCAGGGCCAGGCGCCCAAACCCCAACCGATCCAGGGGCAAAATCCGCAAGGGCAACCGCCGTCGGGCCAAGGCCCGCAAAGCCCGCCGTCATATGCACCGCCATACTATCCCCAATACGCTCCGGGTCCATCCCAACCGTATTCCGGTCCGGCCGCCGGCCCTCTTTATCCGACGCTGGGCGGGATGCCAACTTCACCGCAGCAAGTCCTGCCGCCGACCATGGAAACGTCTTACATCGAGAACATTTTGCGCCTGAATCGTGAAAGGGTCGCGACGGTCTACATGACGTTTGAACACCAAGGCGGCGGCGAATCTAAGGTGTTTCGCGGCGAAATCGAAGCGGCCGGCCGCGACCACGTCATCATCAACGACAACAAGACGGGCACGCGCTACTTGCTCCCGCTTGTCTATTTGGATTACGTCACCTTCCAGGGCCCGATCAACTATTTTTATCCTTACCGTTGACGCAAGGCGGCCGGATGAAACGATGCCCAAGCGGAGGCGATCGCTCCTAAGACATGCACGGGTTAGGTCGGTAAAAAGACGAAATGGCGTCCCAGAAGGGATTCGAACCCCTGACCGACGGCTTAGAAGGCCGTTGCTCAATCCAGCTGATCCAAGCATCGCTGAAGCCGGCCTGAAGACGCGCGGCTTTTCACCGTCACACTCTGCTTTTACATCGTTTTGAACAATAAAGAACGCCCGGGGCTCCCATCACCAGAAAGCCCCGGGCGTCGTTTCGTCGATTGACCGACCCATACGGGCGATAACCTGTTCAACTTATTAATTAGAAGAATACAGAACGGCGGCTACGCTTTAAGCACGGCAACGATCACAAGCAGCCAAGAGGCGAGGAACAAGAGACCGCCGATCGGCGTAATCGCACCGAGCCCGTCGATACGCGTCACGCTTAAAAGATAAAGGCTGCCGGAGAACAAGACTATGCCGGCAAACATCAACCAACCCGCCCAGCCGATTAAAGCGTTCTGGCCATCGGCAAGTTTTCCCGCCAGAATGCCGATTAATATGAGGCCAACGGCGTGCAGCATGTGATACTGAACCCCGGTGTGGTAAATGTCCAAATAGTGCGCCGACAGCTTGTTCTTCAAACCGTGGGCCCCGAACGCGCCGAGCGCGATGGACAGAAAAGCGTTGGCCGCCCCTAATGCGACGAAAAGTTTGAACACCCTCATCCCCTCCTTTGCGGTAAACTCCAGCGCCAAAATCGTTGCATGCCGGGCTATTTCGACGCCTTCAGGCGATCGGCAAGGCGATAAAAGCGGGCGACGACGGCCTGCATGCGCCTTTTGTTCGCGCCGAAGTCGGAAAAGCCCAGGCGGGATGCGGAGCGAAAGTGAATCACTTTTTTCGCCTCGTCAAAATAGAACTCCACGTCGTGATAAAACTCGAAGAGATACGTCCTCGCTTCCGCATAAATATAGGGCCCCTCGTCGATTTTCACCTCGGTCTTCGGCAAGGTTTTCAAAACGGAAAGAAGCGTCGCTTTGGCTTCTTCCAGCGTCAGCCCTTCATAATTGATCGGCGGCATGCGCCGGTTCGGATTTTTTTGCTCCGTCGACACGCAATTGGCCGTTTTCGGGCAGGGTGCCAACCCGCCGTTGACAAGCCCAGCAGGACCGGCCTTTTTCGTCATGATCATCATCCTTATATAAGACCTTCACCCCGCAAAAATGGATGATGCCGCTTGAAAAAAGCATGCCGTCATCCTTCACGCGCAGATGAAAGCCGAAATAAAATTTTATAACCAGCGGCGGCCAAAACCGCCGCCTCCTCATTCATATCAAACACTTTCATTATAAAGATTTCGGACGGCCCGGGTCAAAAGGAGCGCCCTTGCCGACACATAAAGGCCACCCTCAGCCGGATGAAGCCGACTTGGGGTGGCCTTGCCGTTTGCCCGTAATAATACCGGTTTTATAATAATTGAATATTTCTCGTGATGGGAATATCTTTCATCGTCTGCAATCCGGGTTTGCCGTCGAGCGCAACGATTTTCGCTGTATTAATTACAATGGACGCCGTCGCCGAATCGCCAAAAACCCCGCCCGGAATCACGAGTTTCTGCTTCATGTCGCCGTCGATTTCGATGGTGTCTTCGGGGTCGTCGACCGAAGCCGCCATGACCAAATCAAGTTCAATCCGTCGGCCGTCTTTTGTAACCGCCTTGGATATTTGATGCAAGCCAATGACCTCTCCCGCTTTCACATCAAAATGCGGCAAGGTCAACGGCTGATCCGTCACGACCGGGCTGATAAAGTTTTCGACTTTTTCAAGCTCAAAACGGAGACCGGCAGCGATCAGGCGAAGCGATTCTTCAAGGCCGACGTGGCCGATTTTGCCTTCCGCGGCCAGTCGGTTGAACTCATCGACCGCCATGCCCATGCCGACTTTTTTCTGTAAAGGCAGGCGGCGTTTCTTGACATCCACGCGGCGCGACACCCGTATCGACGAGATCGTGCTTAAAACCGATGTCAAGCTGAGGACGAGCGTATCCATGACATATCCGGGGTTCACGCCTGAGCCGATGATCGTGACGCCTTTTTCCTTGGCAAAGCGGTCCATTTCCTTCGCCAATTCCGGATAGCGGTGCCAAGGATATGAAAGTTGTTCACAGGTGGACACGACCGAAAATCCGCAATCGACCAATTCTTTGATTTGTGGCCACACGACGGACAAGTTCGAACCGGTCGCATGAATGGCGATCAGAGGTTGCCTGCCGTCCCGTTGGACTTCCTTAATGGAATCAACCACTTGAATGCCGCGTTTTTCGGTTCCGATTAATTCCCCGATATCTCTACCGACTTTATTCGGATCAATATCAACCGCTCCGATGACCTTGCCCGGCAAATATTGCTCGCATTTTTTCAAAATTTCCAATCCGATTGGCCCAAGTCCGTAGACAACCAGTCCTAAACGTTCCATTGATTCGGTCATCTCATTTCCCCCCTCCAGTAGCACCCAAATCTTAACAAATCGAGCCGAAATTGAGAAATACGGCCTTCTTATATATTGATAAGGGAGAAATATAAATCCGCGCGGTTTTATCAATCCTCTTTTAACGCCATCAACAACTGAATCAGCGCTTTTACATGTTTTCTCATATACGGATTTTGCTCCCAAATTGCGGCAATCGAAATCTCTAAATGCGTATCCTCCAGTTCCAAATAAACAATCCCTTTATTTGGATCAATCAATTTGAACATATCCATGGGCATCAAAGTGACGCCGAGATTGTCCGCAACAATATTCGCAATCGTCATCAGTTCGAAACCGCTGCCGATCGTTTTAGGCGTAAACCCCGCCGTTTGACAGGCCGTTTGTACCAGTTTATGAAGCGCCGCGGAATGATGGGAATCATAATTTAAAAAGATATCCTCTTTCAATTCGCTCAAAGATATGGTTTTCCGCGCTGCAAGCTTATGATGGGCGGAAACGACCGCGCCAATGGTTGAGCGTTCCAGCTCTAAATATTCAATTCCATCTTGATTCTTTGAAGGGCGGCCGCCCACCGTCCGAATGAAGCCGATATGAAATTCTTTATTTTTTATGAGTTGAGTCACCATCGCCGAGTTCGTTTCCAAAATACTAAATTCAATAGAGGGAAATTGTTCATGCAAAGCCTTCATGACTTTAGGCAAAAACAAGCTGGCCGCCGTCGGGATCGTCGCAATCTTTAAAACGCCGGGCGCCTTCGTTGCATCCATGATATTTGAAATCGTATGTTCAATCTGCTCAAAAGAATGGACGACTTTCTCAAATAAGTACTTCCCCTCTTCCGTCAATTCGACTTTCCGGGTCGTTCGATGCAATAACTTAATCCCAAGCTGTTCTTCAAGCATATGAATTTGCTGACTGATCCCGGGCTGAGAAACGTGAAGCTTCTTGGAAGCCTCGGTGAAGTTTAAATTCTTGGCGACTTCGACAAAATATCGTAAGGCGAGCAAATTCATCCGATCACCTCATACGCTGGACGCATCAAATCTTTCATAACAAAAATAAGAGATGCCCTCGCAAATATGCCTAAATATTTTAAGAAGAGGAGACGTTTACATATCTTAAAGTATAACAAAATTCGATAAATATTAAGCGGAAACGCGGAAGATTCGACCATGCCGCAAGATGGTTCGGCTTCCCTGTCGGAGACACGTCCGCCTGCATTCACTCAGGGGGCACGGGACAATGCCGCCGCTTCCGGGGAATTCATAACTTGAGCTTATTATTATATACACATTTATTATTTTACAAATCAATTCCGGTTTGCTAAGATCTTATTATCCCGCTTTATGCAATGCGACTCACCCAACACAATGCAAGCGCTAACAAGAATTGGAAAACCCGGTTGCAGGAACGATCATCACTATAGATGCAAGGGGGAGAATCTATGAAAAAGTTTTTTGCTTTTCAAGTACTCATCGGCATGGTCATTGGTGCCCTGATCGGCTATCTCTTCCCTAATTTCGGTCAAGCCTTAAACCCAATCGGAACTATGTTCATCAATCTAATAAAAATGATTGTTGTACCCATTGTCTTTACGACCATTGTTATTGGCGTAGCAGGCAGCGGCGGAAAAAAAAGCATGGGAAAATTAGGGCTTAAAACCATCGTTTGGTTCGAGTTTATAACAAGCCTGATATTGATCATCGGCCTTGTGCTGGCCAACCTTTTGGGGCCGGGCAAAGGCATTGATCTCTCACATCTTGCCAAACAAGATATCGGCGCCTTGCAAGCAAACGCCGCCAAAGTCGCCGACTTTAAGTCCATGATCGTGGATATCATTCCAAGCAACATCTTTAAAGCGATGGCGGACGGCAATTTATTAGCAGTCTTGTTCTTCGCGGTGGTCTTCGGAGTGGCCGCCGGCAAAATCGGCAAGGCATCAGAACCGGTCTTGAACTTCATGCGATCGGCCGCGGATATTATGTTTAAGGTCACACAGATGGTCATGGCCACCGCGCCCATCGGCGTCCTGGCCCTGATGGCCTCTTCGGTCGGGAAATACGGTTTAGCCCTATTGGTGCCGATGCTGAAATTGATCGGCGTGGTTTATTTAGGGTTGCTCATCATTATTTTCGGTCTGTTCCCGCTCATCGCCTACTTCCTTAAGATCCGCTATTTTGAAGTCTTTAAAATGATATGGGACTTGTTCCTCATCGCCTTTTCGACAACGAGCAACGAAACCATCCTTCCGCAATTGATGAAGAGGATGGAAGATTATGGTTGTTCAAAGCGCGTCGTTTCATTTGTCATTCCATCCGGATTATCGCTGAACTGTGACGGGTCAACGCTCTATCTGTCGGTATGCTCAATCTTCTTGGCGCAAGCTTTCGGCATTCCGATGGATTTAAAACAACAGCTGTTTTTGATGCTGGTGTTGGTCGTCACATCCAAAGGCATCGCCGCCGTGCCGTCGGGTTCTCTCGTCGTCCTCTTGGCGAGCGCCACGGCCGTCGGTCTTCCTATTGAAGGCGTCGCGATGATCGCCGGCATCGACCGTGTGCTGGACATGGCCCGCACGGCTTGCAATACGCCTGGACATGCCTTGGCGTCCATTGTCATTTCAAAATGGGAAAATGAATTCCGCCAAGAAAACCAACCGGCTTCTTCGATTGAAGAACCGGCGCCTTCAAATTCATAATCGCGCCCATGAACGCTTTTAAAAAGCATATCTTATGAAAATAAAATGAAGGGAAGACCCCTCCGTTCATCGGAGTTGAACCGGGTCTCCCCTTTTTTATCTGCCCATTCCTCTCCCGGCTTTTGATTCATTTTTATGCACTCCCCCGTTTTGCAAGCGGGGCGCCGGGTCAGCTGAACGCCGGCGCCTTTTCCAAAGATGGCGCGCGGCGATGGCGCGTCGCCTGCTCAAAAGCGTAGCCCATCTCGATGAGTTTCGGTTCTTCAAACGCGCGCGCCGTAAACGTGATGCCGACCGGCTCCCCTTCATCGGTAAAACCGGCCGGAACGTTGATCGAAGGATAACCGGCTTTCGCGGCGATGCCGGCGCCCCAGCTTGATGGGAAGACGAGCGCATCGAGCCGGTATTCCGCCATCACGCGGTCAATCCCGTCCGTCCTCGCATAGCGCAAATCATCGAGCCTGGCTTGGATATACTCGCGTTCGGCCAACGTCCCGCACGTCTTTTCAGACGCCTCGAGAAGCGACTGGCCATAGCGCAAGGCGGCATCGGCATGCGCGGCGTTGAAAGCGATCAGCTCCCGCAGGCTGTGAACGGGCACGTGCGGAGCGACGCTTTTCAAATAATGGTTTAAAGCCGGCTTAAATTCATAGATTAACACGTCGATGCTTTCTTCCGCCGGCGCTTCCGGGATCGTGATCGGATCGAGGATTTCCGCCCCGAGCGCCTCCATCGCCTTCAGGGCCTCGTCGATGCGCGCGACGATGGACGCCGGACAATCCTCGTAAAACCGCGGCCGCGGCACGCCGATCCGTTTGCCTTTCAGCCCGTTCGCGTTTAAAAACGCGGTGTAATCTTGCGCCTGATGGAACGCCGCCAATCCGGTGACGGGGTCCTCGGGATCTTCACCGGCCAAAAAATTCAACAACAAGGCGGCGTCCCGGACCGTCCTCGCCATCGGCCCGGCGGTGTCTTGGCTGTGGCTGATCGGAATGATCCCCGTGCGGCTGACGAGGCCGACTGTCGGTTTGATCCCGACGATATTGTTTTGGCTCGCCGGGTTAAGTATCGATCCCGATGTCTCGGTGCCGACGGCGAGGGCGGTGAAGTCAGCGGCGACCGCGGCCGCCGAACCCGAGCTTGATCCGCCAACGTCGAAGCGGCCGGGACCATACGGATTTTGCACTTGGCCGCCGCGCGAACTGTATCCGCTCGGCATGCGGTCGCTCATAAAATTTGCCCATTCGGTCATGTTCGCCTTGCCCAATATCACCGCTCCGGCCTTCCGCAGTTTTTTTACGATAAAAGCGTCCCGGGCGGCGTAGGCATCCTTTAACGCGATCGAACCGGCGCTCGTGTGGCACTTATCCGCGGTATCGATATTGTCCTTCAACAACACCGGGACGCCGTGCAGCGGACTGCGCGGCCCCCGTTCTTTGCGCTCGGCGTCGAGCGCCGCCGCTATGTATTCCGCGTCGGGATTTAACTCCAAGACAGCATTGATCAAATCGTTATATCGCGCGATCCGCTTCATATAAAAATGGACGAGTTCCACTGAACTCAAGGTTCCGTCCGCCATGGCCCGCTGAAGGCTGTGAACGTCGGCTTCCAACGGAAATTCGGTCGGTTTCACCATCACCAGCATCCCCCCGGTTTTTATTTTCCTTCTTTTCAGATATAAACGCGCACAGATCCCTGGGGCGCAACGATTTGACATCCATTGACAAAGGCGTTTGTCGATAGGATACCTGAATTTTCGCCATCGTTCCAGTCGCCACTCCGACGATTTTCCCATTTTTCGTTTCTTGCCGCAGAAAAAAAATCGGGGCGCTGCTGGATAGCGCCCCGATCCGCTTTTTTTATGCTTCTTTCGCTTTCTTTTTCGACAGATAGTTCAAAAATTCTCCGATGATGACGACAACCACTGCCAGCAGAACGGGGATGCCTTTTTCGGCGATCACCCCGATCTCCTCGACCCACTCTTTCATGATATCGTCGCCGACGATCATTTCTCCGGCCGTATAGCCGAGCAGCGCGGCACCGAGGACGACGATGATGGGCATGCGGTCCATCAATTTCATCAACAATTGACTGCCCCAGATGATCAACGGGATGCTGATGGCCAAACCGACGATGATCAACAACAGATTGTTGCCCGCGATTCCCGCCACCGCCACGACGTTATCCAAACTCATAATAAAATCGGCAAGGATGATCGTCCGGATCGCCCCGAACAAGGTCGAGCTCGCCCTCAGATCGGTTTCTTCATCCCCTCGCAGGAGATTGACGGCAATCCAAACGAGGAGCAAGCCGCCGACGATTTTCAAAAACGGTATTTGCAACAGCTCAACGGCGACAAAAGTCAATACGACGCGCAAGACAATGGCGCCGAAACTCCCCCAAAATACCGCCTTCTTCTGCTGCTCTCGCGGCAATTTTCGGCAGGCCAGGGCAATGACGACGGCATTGTCACCGCTGAGCACGATATTTATGAGAATGATTTTCAATAATCCGATGATAAATTCTCCATCCATTTGCGCCCTCTCCTAACTTTACCCTTCCAGTATAAAGTTTCGCGGGCCGTTGATCAACCAAATCCCCTTTTGCGGATTATTCCGTTTTATAAATTAGGTTCCTTTCGATTTATTCTTTATTTTATAATCAAGTGTTGAGAGGGGGACTTTCTATGAGGACAATGCGACAGGCCATGACGTGGCTCGTGCCGGTCGGCATCGCCGCCATTTTGTTCATGGCCGCCTGGGGGAAAGCGTTCACGGAAGAAAGGCAGCTGCCGTCGGAAGGTTGGAGTCGGACGATCCATCCTTCCCTGTCTACCGATTTGAAACAACCATTCGTCGATAAAAATCGCGACGGCGTCCGACTCTACACCATAGACCGGAACCAGGTCCATGTCAGTCTGTTAACCCCGGATTTAAAACTAAAACCGCTCGCCGCGCTGAAGACGGGAGCGATCGACCGCATCATCTGGGCGAAAGACCGCCAAGTGATATATAAGCGGGACGACGGCCTCTATCGCTTTGACGGAAAATCCGTTCGTTTGATCGCCGAGCGGGCCGAAGCGACCGCTTGCGTCAACGGCGAAGTGTTCTACTCCGATCCCGACAGACTCAAAGCCTACGATACCGCTACCGGCAAAACGGAAACGGTCGCCGCGTTCCAAGCTCCGGTGGAAGCCGTCGCCGCCTACGGAACAAAAGGGGCGGCCAAAATCGTGGCGATCACAAAGGCCCCGTCGGCCGCCTACCGCTTTTACATGATCAGCGAAGACCATCCGGCGCCGCAGCCCAAGGCGTTCGCGCAATGGGGCAGCAACTTCCAAGGAACCGTCGGCGATGTGCAATTGATCGAACACGGCGGCAACGCGGGCATTTTTTATACCACCCATATTTTCAAGCAAGGGGACATCGTGTCCCATTATTATTTCGAAAGGCCGTTCAATCAGCTGGAAAACCCGGAAAAACCGAAGGTCTTGGACGATCGGCCGCTCTCATTCATCGACAAAGCGACGGGAGCCGACTTGCGCGATCCCGATGATTTGCGATTGGCCATGATCGGCGGAAAACCGGTCCTTCTGTTCAGCGCCAAAGGCAAACGGACGCTGCGCGACGACGCGATCAATATTTATGAAGCGCACACGGATCCAAGCGGCCGTTGGGTGGCCGAGCGCCGCAGCACATCAACGAATATTTCCCGCCTGCCGTTTTTTATCGACGAGCAAACCATCGCTTGGTTAGACCTCGATTCCGGATCGCGGTATCAAATCGGCCTGGCGAGTCGAGATCCCCATGCGATCGAACGGAGCATGAAGGTCACGGCGCAAGACTTTTCGCAATCCTTCTCTGAAGCGGCGCTCTCCATATCGCGGATCTTCATTTTGTTTTTGCTTTCGATCGGCTACGCCATTCCGGCGATCGCGGTTTATGCCTTGATCGCTTTTCTGAAAGTGGAGTGGATCGAACGGGACTCGCCGTGGGTCAAACGGCTCGTTTTGGGCGCTTTTCTCATCGCCCAATACTTTCTTGCCTCCCGCATTAAAACGCCGCTTTTTGAGCATTATGCGCCCGGCTATTTATCGTTTCCGATGAGTGAATGGGTCATCCCGACCGTGCTGGCGGTTGCGGCGTGGCTCTTGACCCGATGGGTGAAGCGCCCCGCTTGGTCGATTCTCGCCGAAACCTTTTACGCCATGGGCCTCTTTGCGGTCATGGAACTCTTTGCGTTCGGCCCGTACTTCTTTTAAGGATAAGAACGCTTCGAATGAAGCTAAAGGCCTGTCCAAAGGCATAGCGCCGCCTTGAAAGACCGAGATTTGACCATCCCTTTTGCCGACCTGAGCGAATCTTTCAAGATGACGAAACGTCCTAAACGCGGGCACGGGTAAACAAAAAAACAGGGCCTCGGCAACGACCCTGCTTCAAAGCGGCGGGACGCCGGAAACCGGCGTCCCGTTTTTTACACCCCAAACCTGCGATCCGCCGATTGAGACGAGGCGGCAGATTCGTTTTTTCGATCGTCCCCGCCGACGACCATGTCCGCGCGAACACCCAAACAGCAAGCGGGCAATGCTCGCGCCGCGAACGCCTCATTCTTTATAGAGCTTGTAGAGCGCTTGCGTGCCGCTGTCTGCCTCGCCCCGTTCGGCAAGCGCCTCATAACGCTCTTTGGCAAGCGCCAGCCCCGGCACGCGCAGCCCCATCTTTGCGGCGCTCTCCAACGCAATGGTCATATCTTTGATGAAATGTTTGACGTAAAAGCCAGGGGCAAAATCGCCTTTTAACATGCGCGGCGCCAAATTGGACAGCGACCAGCTCGCCGCCGCCCCGTTGGAAATGCTCGCGAGCACGCGTTCCGGATCCAATCCGGCCCGCTCGGCGTAGGCCAGCGCTTCGCACACGCCTAGCATGTTCGCGGCGATCGTGATTTGATTGGCCATTTTCGTATGTTGGCCGCTCCCCGCTTTCCCTTGGTAGACGATATTTTCGCCCATCGCTTTAAAGATCGGCAACATCCGTTGAAAGGCGTCTTCATCGCCGCCGACCATGATGGAAAGCGTGCCGTTTCGCGCGCCGATGTCGCCGCCGGAAACCGGCGCATCCAAGGCGGCGATCCCTTTGGCTTTCGCCTCTTCATAAATTTTGATCGCCAATTCAGGCGAGGACGTCGTCATGTCGATGACCGTCGCCCCGGCCTTGGCGTTGTCGAGGATGCCGCCGTTAAAATAAATGGCCTCGACATCTTTCGGATAGCCGACGATCGTGATGATGACGTCGGCATCCTTCGCGAGCTCGGCCACGGAATCCCGCCAGACTGCCCCGTCCTTGATAAGCGGTTCCGCCTTCGCTTTCGTACGGTTAAACACGCGGACCGAATATCCGGATTTTAAGAGTTGGCGCACCATGCCGCTGCCCATCACGCCGGTGCCGATAAAGCCGATGACCGGTTGTTTCTCCATGCTACAAGCCTCCCCTTTCCAATCGTTCTTACGTTCATCGTATCATAAAATTCGCGCTTGGTCGGCCGGCGTTTTCCTTACTGAAATCCTTTTCAAAGGGCGGCCGACAATTATCGGATGAATCGCATCATTCTTCCTATTTCAAGAAATTAATGAACACAAAAATCATATTTTATATTTTTTTAAATATATTTGTCAAAACTTTTAATTCCTATTTTTTAGTTGAAATCCGCTGTGTTTTTTTCATTTATTAGCATTTCGCGAAGAAATATAGGACAAAAGTCCCGGTTGAGAGGGAGAAAATTGTCGGAACTGAAGAAAAGTATCGGACGTTCAACGCGATTCCGGCCATCACGGCAACATCGACCGACGATGACGCATCCTCCCATCGGCCGTTCCTTGATCGGCCGGAATCGTCCGCATCATTGAGCGATTTTGTTGTCGGTCAAGGTTTTTGCGGCGGCCGCTCGGTTTTTTTTCGCCCCCAAGGCCACCACTCCGCACATGGCGACAAGGATCACCGCATACTTGATGAGCGGATGATGAACGAGCCCGGCGACGAACGGTTCGGCGAAGATCATCTTTCCCGCCGTGTAGGCAAGAATGGCGGATCCGGCATAAATCAGCCAGCTGAAGCGGTCGAGCAACCGAATGAACAACGTGCTCCCCCACATCACGATCGGCACGCTGACGAACAGACCAATGGTGACCAGAAGGTAGCTGTCATGGCTGGCGCCGGCAATGGCGAGGACGTTATCCAGCCCCATCAAAGCATCGGCGAGGATAATCGTCCGCACGGCTTTCCAAAGCGTCTCGCCCGCCGGCACTTCTTCTTGCTCCTTTTGATCGACGAGCAAACGATAAGCGATGCGAAGGAGCAGCAATCCCCCTATAAGATGGAGACCGGGAATCTTTAATAGCGTCACGATGAGGACCGCCGCCAGCACGCGGATTCCGACCGCCCCCAAGGCGCCCAAGAGGATGACTTTTTTCCGGTCGCGGGCCGGCAGCTTCCGGGCGGCAAGCCCGATGACGATGGCGTTGTCCCCCGCGAGCACGAGATCGATGCCGACGATCAACAAGAGCGACGACCAAAACTCCCATGAAAAAATCGCCATCAACGTTACGCCCTTTCTGTTGGAATTCAAACAGCCCCCGCCCGATCAGGCGAAGGCTGTTCAAACAAAAAGACCTTCGCCTGTCTTAAGGCAAAGGTCTTGCCAACAACGGTAACGTTGCCAACAAGGCCGGGGACGGCGTCCCGTAATGACGACCTTGCTGTCCGGCTACTCCCCTTTGGGCTGTTTAATTACTTTCATTTTATGAAGCGTGCGAGCCGCCGTCAACCGAAAACTTTCACAAAATGGTGACATTGAGGTGAACGTTTTTCCGGTTCAGGCATCCGTGCGCCGCCAACCGAGGCCCCCGGGAGCGGGCGTCCGTCTACACCATCGCCCGATGCCCACCATACCTTATTGTTGAAGCCAATGATCAAGGGGGAGATAAGATTGACGGACAACGGCCAAAACTTGCCGAAAAAACCCGAAAATCCAGTGGTGCCGTTCATCGGCGGCGATTTATTGAGGAAGATCGATGAATTCTTTAACAGCGATTTCCACCGCAGTCTTTTGGACTCCATGGATGCTTTTTTTCAAAATCATCCGTTGGCTTGGGGCTTTCCCGTCGACGTGTATGAAACGGAGACGGAATGGATCGTGCGGGCGGACCTTCCCGGCGTCGACAAGGACGACATTCATATCGAAACGCTTGGGGACCGCTTAAGAATCGCCGTGATCAACAACGAACAGCTTGAGGAAAACAACGAAGCCAGCAATTATTACCGCCGGGAACGCCGCTACCATCGGGCCGAACGCGTCATCCCGCTGCCCTACACGATTCACAGGCCACAAACCCGGGCCAGCTACCGCAACGGCATCCTGGAAATTAGGGGCCCGAAATATCCGAAAACCCGCCAAACTTTGGACATCGAATAAAAAAGGATCGCGCGCGGCGATCCTTATTGTTGCGGGTGCGGACAAGCCCACCCTTCTCCAATCGAAAGGAACGGCGTGCCGACCGATTGGCATGCCTGAGCCCACCAAAGAGTCCTCACGGGGCAGGTTGGTCTGCATCGCGCGGCCCATCCCATACGAGCCGAGTGACGCGCGTGTAATCCCCCCGGGCCACCTCTTCTTTGGTGGCCTTCGCCTCGAGCTCCGCATCGTCGTCGATTCCGGTCACGATCGTCGGAGTGTCGGGTGCCTTTCGTTTTTTCTGGCGGTCCAATGAAACGGCCTCCTTGCTAAAAGATGATCGCGCCCATGCGCTTTGGCTTAGTTTGTCCGGGATCGAGCCGTTTCATCGCCGCAGCCGCCCGGTCGATCCTTTGGAAAGTTTGCGAAAGAGCGCACCGGTCGGTCGCACGGAACCGACGCTGCCGAAAGATCACTCTTCGTAAATCATCTTTCGCGTCATCCCGCCGTCGACGATCAGATTAATGCCCGTTACAAAATCGTTCGTTTCATCCGACAAATAAAGGCACGCTTTCGCGATGTCTTCAGGTTTGCCGACGCGGCCGGAAAAATGTTGAAGATGGTCGCGCTCGCTCAATGCGCCGTAATCGCCCGTTTCGATCCACCCCGGGCTGATCGCGTTCACCGTGATGCGCGCCTCGCTTAAAGACGCCGCCAATGCATGCGTCAATCCGATGATGCCGGCCTTCGTCGCCGCATAGGCTTCCGAATGTTTTTCGGACATGAGCGCTCGCGTCGAAGCGATATTCACGATCGAACCGTGAATGTTTTTTTCCTTCATCAGCTTGGCGGCTTCGCGGGCGCACAGAAAATAACCGCGCAAATTAATGTTCACCACGTCATCCCATTCTTCGATCGTCCATTCGTCCATCGGCTTAAAGCGGGAAACCCCGGCGTTATTGATCAAAACGTCCACGCGACCGAACGCGTCGCGCACGTAGTTAAAAAGAGCCACCACATCGGAAGGACGGCGGACATCGGTGTGATGAAAATGCGCATCGCCGCCGGCTTTACGGATGTTCGCAGCGGTCTGTTCGCCGGCGTTGTCGTCGATGTCGGCGAGCACGACGGTGTCCCCGCGGCGGGCGAACGCCTCGGCGACCCCTTTTCCGATGCCGTTCGCCCCGCCGGTCACGACGACGACCCGATTCGTCCCGTTCATCGCTTCACCCCCTCATCCTCCGCTTTCTCTCGCCCGAGACAAGCGGTTTTTATCGGGTTTCGTCTTTGACGACTTCTATAACGATCTTGCCTTTGGCATGGCCGCTTTCGCTGCGTTCGTGCGCTTTCTTCAGCCCTTCTTCGCTGAACGGCAACACCGTATCGATGAGCGGTTTCAAGCGGCCGTCTTCGATCATTTTTCCGAGCTCTTCCAGCTGTTTGCCGTTCGGCTCCATCCAGATCAAACCCGCCTTGACGTTTTTCGCCTTGGCTTTTTCTTGATCCGGCGCCTGCAAGATCGACACGAGCACGCCGCCCGGCTTGAGAACCTCGAAGCTTTCTTCTTGCGTCTTTCCGCCTATGGTATCCAAGACGACATCAAATTCGCCGGCATCGGAAAGCGAATCGGTCACATAGTTCAAGAAATGATCGGCACCGAGATTTTTAATGATTTCGGCGCTTTGGGAACTGCCCGTGGCCGTGACCTCCGCGCCTTTCGCCTTAGCGATTTGAATGGCAAAGCTGCCGACGCCGCCCGCACCCCCGTGGATGAGGACGCGATCGCCCTTTTTGACGCCGGCGAATTCGACAAGGCTTTGCCAAGCGGTGAGACCGGCGAGCGGAACGGCGGCCGCTTCCGTAAACGTCGCGTTTTTCGGCATGGGGGCAACGTGCGCCTCGTCGACGGCGATATATTCGGCATACGTGCCGCGTTCGGTCGTCGCCGGCCGCGTAAAAACGCGATCACCCACCTCAAAGCGGGTGACCTTTGCGCCGACCCGTTCGACGACGCCGGCCGCGTCCCAACCGAGAATAATCGGGAAATGAAAGGGCAAGCGGTTTTTCAAATAGCCTTCGCGAACCTTCCAATCGATCGGATTGATCGAAGTGGCGTGGATTTTAATCAAGACTTCGTTATCCTTCGGCAACGGTTTCGGCACTTCGTATTCTTTCAGTTGATCCCTTCCGCCGTATGCATTAATGACGATCGCCTTCATGGTTTTTCATGACCTCCTTAATGATTTAAGGGATGCACCGCATCCCGGGCAGGAATGCGTTGGCAACGAATGATCGCGCAGCGTTTGCCTAGTGGATAACGAAAACAAAAGCGGCGCCCGCCACGCCGCCCCGCTTGGGCGCTGCGGGCGAAACCTTCGGGAAGCGTCGCCCCGCCCCTTCTCGTTTCAAACCGCCATCCAGGCGGAACCCATCAACCTTTGGGGCTGATCGTCGCCGATACGGCAAGGAGGCCGCGCCTTTTTTCAACCGGATCAAGCAAAAGGGCCTCCGCCTTCCGGGCGGGCATCCCATTCGGAAACGCCGCGCCCCATCCGCCGATTAAAAAACGGAGGCCGAAGCGGTTAGGGCGAGGGCGCGACGCGGATGCGGACAGGTCAGGAGATTTCGTCGGGATCCCGTCCCGTGCGCAGATTTTGGTTGAGCGCATCGATTTTTTTCATGTCCTCGTCCGAAAGCTCGAAATCGAACACGTCGGCGTTTTCGATGATCCGCTCCTTGCGCACCGACTTCGGGATGGTGATGAGCCCGTGCTGCAAATCCCAACGGATGATGATTTGCGCCGGCGTTTTGCCGTATTTTTTCGCGAGGTCGACGAGCGTCGGCTCATCCATCAAGCGGCCGCGCATGAGCGGGCTCCACGCCTCGACTTGAATGCCTTTTTCCTTGCAGTAAGCCCGGACATCTTCCTGCGTAAGGCGGGGATGCAATTCGATTTGATTGACGGCAGGCGTCACTTCACTGTCCTCGAAGAGTTCCTCGAGATGATGAATTTTAAAATTCGACACGCCGATGGCGCGGACGTAGCCCTCTCTATAAAGCTTCTCGAGCGCCCGCCAAGTCTCTTTGAATTTTCCTTTGATCGGCCAGTGAATCAAGTAAAGATCGACATAGTCAAATCCAAGTTTTTTGCGGCTTTCCTCAAAAGCGGCAAGCGTCGACTCGTAGCCTTGGCGATCGTTCCACACCTTGGTCGTGACGAACACGTCTTCGCGGCGGAGGCCGGACGTCCGGATCGCTTCGCCGACGCCTTTTTCATTTTCATAAAAAGCGGCGGTATCGATCGACCGGTAGCCCGCCTCCAAAGCGGCGTGAACGGCTTGAATGACTTCACCGCCGTCCTTCACCTTATAGACGCCGAGGCCGAGCCGCGGCATGCGCACCCCATTGTTCAGCTCGACCGTATCCGCAATATCGCGCACCATCGAAACCCCTCCTCGTATTCTTTTTTATAATATTGCCACAGCCGGACGAAAAAGCGGTAACAGGCTGCTCGATCACACAGGTCTTTTCCGATCCGGTACATTCAAAAGTCCCTGATGAAGAGGCGACGTTTACATTTTTATAACCCATGAACCGGAACGCGCGATCGGCGACGGCCGATCGCCGCAAGCCTCGCCCGACGCCGTCACGGCAGGTTGCGGATGCGCCAATCGATTTCTTTTTCGCCAATGCTTTTTAAAAAAGCGTTCGCGCGCGAGAAGGGGCGGCTGCCGAAAAACCCGCTGTAAGCGGAATACGGGCTCGGATGCGGCGACTTGATGATAAAGTGGCGCGACGTATCGATGAGCGCTTCCTTTTCTTGTGCGTTTCGCCCCCAAAGGATGAAAACGATCGGCTTGTCCCGGTCGCTCAACTTGCGAATGATGCTGTCGGTGAGGCGCTCCCATCCCTTGCCGCGGTGGGAATTCGGCGCGCGGTGGCGGACGGTCAGCACCGTGTTGAGCAGTAAAACGCCCTGCCGCGTCCAATCGACCAAACAACCATGGTTGGGGATGTCATATCCCAAGTCGTCGCGCAGCTCCTTGAAAATATTTTGCAGTGACGGCGGCTGCGGGACGCCCGGTTTCACGGAAAAGCTTAAGCCGTGGGCCTGACCCGGCCCGTGATACGGGTCCTGGCCAAGGATGACCGCCTTGACGTCCTTATAGGCGGTGTAATGCAGCGCGTTATAAATGTCGTGGGGTGCGGGATAAACGATGTGGTGGGTGTACTCGTACTTTAAAAACTCGCGCAACCGCAAATAATAATCGCTGGAAAATTCCTCTTTCAACAGTTCGCCCCAATCGTTTTTCAAACGAACGGCCATCGAATCCCTCCCCTTGCCGCATCAGGCGGTTTTTCTCATTCTCTCGCATCCCGGGCCGCACCCCGCAAACACCCGAGACTGATGAAGCAATCAACCTATGCGATGGCGCACGGCAACCCGTTATTTTTGCCCAGGTTCCGAACCCGGACGTCGGAGCTTAATAAACGACTTGCCAATTGCCGTCCGCTTCCGCCTTGATCACTTTGTGTTTCAATATGTAATTGGCGATGAGTTCGGACATGTCAATCGGGATGTCTTTGACGACCGGCTTGCCTTTATACATGTGATAATTTCCGCCGCCCGCCGCGCGGTAGTTGTTCATGACGACGTCATATTCACCGTCCGGATCGACCGGCTTGCCTTTGTAATTTAATTTCGTCACCCGATCGCCCTTCGGCCGCCGGATGTCCAAGACATACTCAATGCCTTCCCACATGTCATAATTATAATGCTGCGGCTTCGGCGCCGTAAATTCATCGCTCACACGCACGCCGCCGTCCTCGTCGATTTCGAAGTAAGTCGCCGACCTCTCCAGGGCGGCTTTAATGTCCCGGCCGGTGACGCGCAGGACGACGAGCGTGTTCGGGTATACATAATTGGCCACGACGCTGCGCATCGTCACGTCGGGGGGAAAGCCCGGCGATTGATTATCGAAAAGCGCGGTATTGGAGATGTCGACGCCCGCCGCCTCCATTTGCACGCGGTTGATGAATTCGATGAGCGGATGGTCCTTCAGTCGGACGGCGAGCGGATCGTCGATGCGCATATCCCCTTCGATCCGTCCGATCGGCTGGTCGAGCCAGCGCTGAGTCTGCTCCTCATACGGCGCGATCAAACGGACGACGTCGGCATCCGCCTCCACATCATCGACGCATAAGAGCTCGGACGTTTTCGACTGCACACGGAAGCCTTCCGGCGTTTTTTCCAGCGTGACGGTCACTTTACCGAGACAGGCGCCAAACGATCCCGGCTGGATGACGGCGACGCCGTTGACCGCTTTACCCGCAATCTTCTGATGCTGGTGGCCGGTGAGAAGAACATCGATGCCGTCGACCTCCATGCACAGTTCATACCCTTGGTTTTCGCCGGTAAGCGCCTCGACCGGCTCGCCGGTGTCGAGATCGCGCTCAAACCCGCCGTGATAGGAAACGACGACGAGATCGACGCCCTCTTCTTTTCTTAAACGCTTCACCCAATGCTTCGCACAGGCGACCGCGTCGTCAAAGCGCAAGCCACGGATGTGATCGGGTTTTTCCCAGTTGGGTATGTATGGTGTCGTCAATCCAAGCAGCCCGACGCGCAGCCCGTTGGCAAAAGTTTTTATGATATAAGGCGTGCCGAAATGCGGCTCGCCCGTTTTGCTGTCCACGATATTGGCAGAAAGCCATGGAAAGCGAGATTCGCGGACGGCCTGTTCAAGGAGGCCCAAACCGTAATTGAACTCGTGGTTGCCGATGATCGCGGCGTCATAGCCGAGGTGATTAAAGATTTGCATCATCGGGTTCGGCTCATGTGGTTGGAACTTGGCGTAATGATACGTCAACGGCGTGCCCTGGATGCTGTCGCCGTTGTCGACAATGAGCAGATTTTCATTCAACGCTTTTTCACACTTGATGAGCGTCGCGATTTTCGCGAGGCCTGAAGCTTCCGGCTGGTTGGTTCCGTAATTGAGGGGCAACACATGCCCATGCACATCGCTTGTCACCAAAATCGTCATCTGACATGTTCCCATTGAATCTTTCCTTTCATCTATACTCGCATCTCGTATTTTGTCAAAAATCGCGCTTATTTTACAGTATACCAAACCGGATGATCATGAACAGACCGCCCTTTGGGTTTCTGCACGACCCAGTGACCGGAGGAACAGAGCCGCCGTTTCGCCGGACCGGTTCAGTCTTGTAAACTCAAAACTTATAATAAACTATAAAAGAATGATAATTTTTCTTTACAAAAAATTGATGTTTGACTCTCTTTTTATGCTATATTTATTGCGAAGACATTTTTGATTTTTAGGGAGGTTCCTTCATGTTCAAACGCTTGACGGTCTTATGCGCCGCCCTCTTCTTGCTTTTGGGCGTGCTCGCCGCCTGTGGAAGCAATAAAGATAGCAACGCTTCCAACGGCTCCAAATCTTCGGGCAAGGGCTATGTCCCGAAACAATTAACGATCGGCTTCGTGCCGTCGCAAAACGCCGAAACCTTGGAAGCGCGCGCGAAACCGCTCGCCGAACTCCTGCAAAAACGGCTTGGCATTCCGGTTAAGGTCACCGTGACGACCGACTACAACGCGGTCGTTCAAGCCATGAAATCCAAACAATTGGATCTCGGCTTCCTGCCGCCGACCGATTATGTCATCGCCCACAGCCAAGGCGCCGCGGACGTTCTGCTGCAAGCGCTCCGCTACGGCGTCAATCCCGAAAACGGTGCGAATACCGATGAACTCGTCGATTACTACTACGCGGTCATGCTCGTGCGCAAAGATTCCGGCATCAACGACGTCAAAGATTTGAAAGGCAAAAAAGTCGCGTGGCAATCGCCGACCTCGTCCGCCGGTTACGTCTGGCCGGCCATTTACATGAAAGAACACGGCGTGGATGCACAAAAAGACGTGAAAGGCGTTACCCTTCAAGGACACGACAAAGCGGTCGAGGCGCTCTTGAACGGCGACGTCGACGCGGCTGCAGTGTTCCTCGACGCCCGCAACATTGTCAAACAAGAGCATCCCGACGCATGGGATAAAACGAAAATCCTCTTTACGACCGAAAAGATTCCGAACGATACGATCAGCGTCCGTCCGGACATGAACGACAAATGGAAAAAGAAAATCGCCGACGCTTTCGTCGCGATCGGAAAAGACCCCAAAGGGAAAGACATCATTTTCAACATTTACTCTCACGTCGGATATACGCCTTCCAAAGACTCCAACTTTGACATCGTTCGCGAGTACAACGATAAAATCAAAGAAATCGGCAAATAAACGGAACAGGCGCTTCCCCGCGGGAAGCGCCTGTTTGATCCATGCCGCCTTTTACATGGCCACGCCGAAGAAAGTCCGTTATAAACCGTATAAAAAGATCGGCCAACGCCACTTGTTCAATTGAATCAATTGCTTATGCAATTTCCCGTCGACCCGCCAATAAACGAGCACCTCGACCTTGTCGGTATCTTTGGGCGGGCTCGGTTCAAATCCGACGAAATCCGTCACGTTCGGGTCGGTGACCTTGCGTTTAACGATGAAATCTTCCTTCTTTTCACCGGCTTTATGTTTTCCGTTAATCCGATATTAGACGAGCGTCAAAATCGACCGTTTGCCTTCCTCCTTGGATCCTTTCCATAACAAGTGCCCGTAATAGGTTCTATGTACTTTTTCCATCAACAGAATGGCTTCCCATTTACGATCTCTGCTTATACCGACTACCGACCCATTTCGGTGCGCTAAAAAAGTACACGCAAGCCAAATGGATACCGGAAATCAGAAGGATACAAATGACCGGTACGGCGGCCCACGGCCCTTTTCTCGTCATGCCTCCCTTTGCCTCCCATCGGAAATGAAGCGGATTTATCCTTTCTTAGAAGAATACCCGGGGTGACGCACCCCGGGTTTTTCTATTACACCAAGCGTTTGCGAATCGCGCCGGAAATGTAGTCGATGATCGTGACCATCACGATGATGCCGATCAAAATGATGCCGACGCGGTCCCACGTATGCCCTTGCAAGGCGAAGATGAGCGGCGCGCCGATCCCGCCGGCGCCGACGATGCCGAGGATCGTCGCGGCGCGGACGCTCACTTCAAACCGGTACAACGTATAGGACATGAATTCCGGCAACACTTGCGGAACGATCGCGAACCAGAGCGTTTGCAGGCGGTTCGCGCCCGATGCGATCAGCGCCTCGCGCGGGGAAAGATCCATGTTCTCGATCGATTCCCCGAACAGCTTCCCAAGCATCCCGACCGAATGAAAGCCGAGGGCCAGGATGCCGGCGAACGGTCCGAGCCCGACGGCGGCGATGAACAAGATTGCCATGATGAGCTCGGGAAAGACGCGGATGGCGGACAAGACGAATTTCCCGGTGCCGGAAATCCAGCGCCTGCGGCTCATGTTCCGCGCCGCCCAGAAGGCGAAAGGAATGCAAAGCACAGCGGAAATAAACGTGCCGAGAACAGCGATGGCCAGCGTGTCGATGAGCGCGTGCAGCAAGTCTTCGCCGCCCGGCTCGACGATATAATCCCAGTCGGGGTGAATGATGCCGTTAAATATCGCTTTGATCGACTGACCGGCGTTCGGATTGATTTTGAAGTCCTTAACAAATCCGCGAAAGGCCCAGGCATAAATGAGGATGACGATGGCGGCGATCACCCCTATTTTCAGGCGCCGCCAAATGAGCCGTTTGCGCACGTCTTTGGGCAACAGGGCTTTCTTGTTTACGGTTTCTGTCCTCATAGCAATTTCTCCCGAATTTTGTTGCTTATAAATTCAATAATGGCGACGACGATCAGCGTATACAAAATGATCGTGATCACGCGGTTGTACTGAAAGGAAGCCAGCATGTTGTTCAAGATGATGCCGATGCCGCCGGCGCCGACATACCCGAGGATGACCGCCGCCCGCACGTTGATTTCAAACGCATACAGAAAATACGACATAAAATGGGCCGCGACCTGGGGGACGACGCCGAAAAACACCCACTGGATTTTATTCGCGCCGACCGCTGTCATCGCTTCGAGCGGTCCCGGGTCGATCGCTTCGACCGCTTCATAGGCCAGTTTGGCGATGATGCCGAGGGAAAACACCGTGATCGCGCAAATGCCGGCGGCCGGACCGATGCCGAAGATCGGAACGAACAGCGCGGCGAGCAAAAGCTCGGGAATCGTCCGGATCAAATTTAAAATGAATCGGGCCGGATAAAAGAGAAACGGCGAGCGCGTCACGTTGCGCGACGATAAAAGAATGATGGGAATGGACAAAATTCCGCCGAAGGTCGTTCCCAAAATAGCGATGCGGATCGTCTCTAACATCGGACCGGTGACGTAATCGAAATAGCCCCAGTCCGGCGGCAGCATATCGGCGAGCGCCGAAAAAATGTTGGGAATGCCCGAGAACAAATCCTGAAACGAGACTTGCGTGCGATAGCCGCTGCCCCACAACAATAAAAGAAGAAAAATAACGGATAAAAGCGTTTTGATGCGGGAAAGCTGCCTTTTCTTTGCAACATCCATCATTTTTGCGCCTCCAACAGCTCGTCTTCTTTGATCGGGCGCCCGTAAATTTCGGCGAATACCGCATCCGTCGCCGCTTCGACGGGACCGTCAAAGACAATTTCACCGGCGCGCACCCCGATGATCCGCTGCGCATATTGGCGGGCGAGATCGATAAAATGCAGATTGACAATGGTCGTAATGCCAAGCTCTTCATTAATCCGCTTCAAATCGTCCATCACTTGCCGCGTCGTCAACGGGTCGAGCGAAGCGACCGGTTCGTCCGCCAAGATAATCTTGGCTTGCTGGGCCAACGCGCGGGCGATGGAGACGCGCTGCTGTTGGCCGCCGGACAATTCGTCGGCGCGCGCGTACGCCTTATCGCGGATGTTGACGCGTTCCAACGCTTCGAGGGCTAGCCGTATGTCTTCCTTCGGCCAAAGACCGAGCAGCGTCCGCAAGGTGGAATGATAACCGACGCGGCCGGACAGAACGTTGCGCAACACCGATGACCGCTTGACGAGGTTGAAGTTTTGGAAAATCATCCCGATGTCGCGGCGCATCTGCAACAACTTTTTTCCCCTCGCCGCCGTAATCGACTCGCCGTCGATGAAAATCTCGCCTTCCGTAATTTCGTGAAGCCGGTTGATCGACCTTAAAAGCGTGGATTTCCCGGCCCCCGACAGGCCGACGATGACGACAAATTCGCCTTTGTTAATCTTTAAGTTGATGTTTTTCAAGCCAACCGTTCCGTTCGGATAAATTTTGGTGACTCCCTTGAACTCGATCATGAATACAACCAACTTCCTTTAATAAATAGTTTTTAATTTTTAGCCTCCAACGACGGTTCATTTTAAATGTAACAATCTTTATTTCTTAACTCAATACACAATTCCGGTTTTTCTAAGAGCCCCTATGGAAAACGGAATCTGGATACGGCAGACGGACGCTTTTCGCCCGGCCGCCGGCCAACAGGTTTGTCCCGCTACGCTCTTGTGACGCCACACCCTTTTTGAACAAAAAATAAAGCCCGGGTTTCCCACGGGCTATCTCCCTACCTCTTTGCCGAACGCGCAATTAAGGTTCAAAGGCGATCGGTTCGTTGATTTCAATTAAATGGCCATCCGGATCGCGGAAATGAGCGACGCGGATTCCCCAATCTTTTCGGTCATGCGGTTCGTTGATGAAACGCACGCCTTTCTCACTTAAGGTTCGATAGTAGGCATCGACGCTGTCGACGCGGAAGACCAAACAATGCGTGTCCATGGAATCGCGATCGGCGGGCAAATGGCCGGTTCCGAGCGCCTCGGCCATAAAGCGCCGATCGAACAAAGCGATTTCGGAGCCGCCGTTGGTTTTAAAATCGGCGTACATCGATTGCTCATCTCCCCAGCCGACTTCAAAACCGAGCACATCGCGATAAAACAAAAAGCATTCTTCATAGTTTTGGACCAACAAACGGACATGCGTGAATGTCAAGCGTGCCTCCTCCATTTCTTTAATCGATTCCTTTTTTCCTTCGACAGGCTCCACCAAAATCCTTCTTCATAAAACCTTGGGATTTGCCGAATTTCCATGCATTTCGAGGCATGCCGTCAAAAAGTGTCCGATAGGAGAGGGACAAAAGATTCGTTCCTTTCATAGAGAAATCTCCCGATGAATTCTGCCGGAACCGGCCGGTTTTCGTTTTTCGGGCGATTTATTTATAGGAAACCGCTTGGCCGCCGAATTGATGCCACGCCGCAAGAAAATCGGATTTGTCGGCGCGGCGGTTTTTCTCTCCGGTCAACGGATCGTTGAAGTAGACGGCGTCGCGGTCGTATCCCGTAAGCAAAACCGCATGCTCTTTTTTCGTCACTCGAATGGTGCCCGCATCCGTCACCCACGTTTCCCATTCCTCGTCGGGCACTTTTTTAAATGTGCTCGAAACGATCACCCAGACCGGCTTTCCGGCTGAAAGGCTCGCCTGCACCACCTGAAAGCCCTTCCCCGTCAAATCGACGACGCGATCGTGCAAATAGCGCCTGGCCAAGTCGGCGATCGGTCCATGGTAGACGCCGAGGCCCGGTTTTTCATAGCTGTAAATGTCACCGACAAAGCCGACGTTCGGATTGCCGAAATGGACCTGCCCGTCAATGATGCGCCGCGGAGCGGGGTCTTTCTTGATTTCCTTCGCCAACGTCATTTTATCGACGCGGACGCCCGCCGATTTTAAGAGCATCGTGAGGCTGGCCACTTCACAGCCGCGGTCCAGTTCGGGCTGTTGCCGGACGACCGGCGCCTCGATGCGCACGCCGTCCTTCCGCTGCGCGGGATGCCGTCGCGCCGGGTCGATGACGACATGGTAATAATCAGAAAAATGGACATGGCCGCGAACGTCGGCCGGCTGATCGCGCCATGAGACAACGATGGCAGCCGCGGTGCCAACGATGGCCACAAAATATATCAAAATCGACAAGGTTTTCCCCAACATCTTCTCCCTGCCCGAAAAGATATTCTTAAAGAATTATAAGCCGGTGCATTGCCGGTGCAAAAGCCCCATTTTTTAAAACGGATAAACATGAATTTTTTTGTCCGGATATTAAAAATTGCTAGAATCCCCGCCCTTCCTAGGCTAAAATACCTAGCGAGAGCCTTTAGCTTTGCAAATTCGTTCATATTTTAGAAGAAGATAAATAGATATAATCATATTAAGGAGGGGGTCCAATGTCCGTAAAACGCCTGGCGTTCGCCTGCATCGCCGCCGTTTTGCTCGTCCTGTTGAACGGTTGTTCCAAAAACGAAGAAACGCCGTCCGCGGCGTTCAGCCGATACATAAAAGCTTGGAACGATCAAAACTTTGAAAAAATGTACGGCATGTTGTCGACGAACGCGAAAAACGACATTTCCAAAAAGGAGTTTGTCAAACGTTATAAAGACATTTACGCCGGCATCGAAGCCCGCCATTTAAAAGTGACGTTCGACCGGCCGAAAAACGAAAAGAATTCGGACGACGCGAACAAACAAGCGTTGACCTACCACGTCAAAATGAGCACCATCGCCGGATCGCTCCGGTTTTCGGGAAAAGTCAACCTCATTAAAGTCAAAAAAGGCGATAAAGTGAACTGGACGGTCGACTGGAACCGCTCCATGCTCCTGCCCGGGTTGAAAGATGGCGAATTTGTCCGCGTTAAAACGATTCCGTCGAAACGCGGCGAAATCGTTGACCGCAACGGCAACGGACTCGCCATTAACGGCCAAGCGGTGCAGATCGGTCTCTATCCCGCCCAATTGGAAGGGCATGCCGACACGAAGGCGAAGCTGGCCGCGCTGCTGCACATCCCGCTGACGTCCATCGAAAACGCCCTGTCCGCGTCATGGGTGACGCCCAATACCTTTGTGCCCATAAAAACCGTTTCCGCTCTGGACACGAAAACCATTGAACAAGCTTCCCGGCTTCCCGGGGTCATGACGCAAAACGTGGCGGCGCGCGTCTATCCGTGCGGAGCGGCTTGCGCCCATCTTACCGGTTACATCGGAACGATCATGAAAGAACAGTTGGAAAAGTACAAGGATAAAGGCTATACGGCGACATCCGTCATCGGAAAAAACGGCCTTGAACAACTCCTCGAGGATAAACTGCGCGGCATCGACGGCCATGCGATCGTCATCACGGACGAAGAAGGCGACGAGCTCCGGACCGTGGCCGAAAAGCCGGCGAAAAACGGCCAAGACGTGCAATTGACCATCGACGTCAACGTGCAAAAAGCGCTGTACAACGAATTGAAAAAAGATACGGGCACGGCGGCGGCGATGGATCCGAAGACCGGTGATGTCCTCGCCCTCGTCAGCGCGCCGTCGTTCGACCCGAATGCGTTCGCCCTCGGCATCTCGCAGTCGGGCTACGACCAACTGATAAACGATCCGAATAAACCATTGTTGAACCGGTTCTCCAAATCGTTTGCGCCGGGCTCGTCGATCAAACCGCTCGTCGCGGCGATCGCCCTGAAAAACGGAACCATCCAGCCCGACACCACGATGACGATTACCGGAAAAACGTGGAAGAAGGAGAATTGGAAAGACTTCCACATCACGCGCGTCGACTCGCTCGCCAAAGTCAATTTGCGCGACGCCATCGTGTATTCCGACAACATTTATTTCGCCCGGCTCGCTTTAAAAATCGGCGCCGATCGGCTGATTTCGGGATTGAAGGCTTTCGGTTTCACCGAGACGCTGCCGGTTGAATACCCGATGGACGCCTCCCAAATTTCGAATAGCGGAAACTTCACGAGCGAAGCGATGCTCGCCAACTCCGGTTACGGCCAAGGCGAAATCGCCGTCAATCCGCTGCATCTCGCGGTGACCTATACCGCCTTCGTCAACGGGGGCAACATCGTCAAACCGCATCTGATCAAAACCGGCGAAACGACGAAACCGTCGTATTGGAAAAAAGGCGTCATTTCGGAGGAAACGGCCAAAACGATCTATAACGACTTGGTTCAAGTCTTTTCGAGCCCTGAAGGCACCGCTTATAAACCGATCGTCGAGGGCGCGCCGCCCCTCGCCGGCAAAACCGGCACGGCCGAATTAAAAGACAAACAAGGCGAAAAAGGCACGGAAAACGGCTGGGTCGTCGCCTTCAACACCAACCGTCCGAGCCTTGAAATCGCGATGATGATCGAACATGTCGAAAACAGGGGCGGCAGCCATTACGTCGTCGGCAAAGTCAAAAACGCTTTTAAAACGCTGTGGAAATAAAAAGCCGAAAATCAAGCAGAGGCTCAATGAAGCCAATTGGAGGGCTCGGTGTTTCCTCTCGGCGCAGCCATGATTTCAACGATTGCGCGGACCGAAACAAAAAGCCGGCCGGCGCGCCAACATCTTGAGAGGAAAGACAGAATCCTGCCTTTGTGCAGCCGGGCGGCCGCATCCGGGACCGGGCCTTCATGAATCAACCGGCTGGCCGGGCCTGCCACACATAAAAACCGCGGGGATTGCCCGCGGTTTTTTTCTTATTGGAAATGTTTTTTGACGTAAGCGACGACGTCTTCAGCGGTATCGAGATTGAGAATCGCGTCCGTGTGCGATTCCGCGATTTTTTTCGAGAGCTTCCGCAATTGGCTGCGCGCCGGCAGGATCGACGTCGCGCTCATGCTGAATTCATCCAGGCCGAGGCCGAGGAGAATCGGGATCGCCGTCTCATCGCCTGCCATTTCCCCGCACATGCCGACCCACTTGCCTTCTTTGTGGGCCGCTTGAATGACTTGGTGGACGAGCCGCAGAATGGCGGGATGGTACGGCTGATAGAGATAAGATACCCGTTCGTTCATGCGATCGGCGGCAAGCGTATACTGAATGAGATCGTTCGTGCCGATGCTGAAGAAGTCGACTTCTTTGGCGAAACGGTCCGCCAGCACGGCTGTCGCCGGAATTTCGACCATCATGCCGATTTCCAAGTCTTGCGAAACGGCGACGCCTTCCGCGACAAGCTTATCCTTTTCTTCCGCCAAAATCGCTTTCGCTTGGCGCAGTTCCTCAAGCGTCGCGATCATCGGGAACATGATTTTCAAATTGCCGTAGACGCTTGCCCGCAAAAGCGCGCGCAATTGCGTGCGGAAGATATCTTGCCGCTCGAGGCACAAACGGATCGCCCGGAAACCGAGGAACGGGTTCAGTTCTTGGGGCATGTCCAAATAGGGCAGCTCTTTGTCGCCGCCGATATCCAGCGTACGGATGACGACCGGTTTGCCTTCCATCGCTTCCAAAACTTTTTTGTACGCCTCAAATTGCTCGTCTTCCGACGGCAGCTGATCGCGGCCCATGTACAGAAATTCTGTCCGGTAAAGGCCGATCGCTTCCGCCCCGTTGCTCAGAACGCCTTCCAAATCGTTGGGGTTGCCGATGTTGGCGCCGAGCTCGACGTGCACGCCGTCGGCGGTGACGGTGCGTTCATTGACGAGTTTTTTCCATTCGGCTTTTTGCTTTTGATAATCGTCTTGTTTTTTCCGATAGGCCTTGATTTCCTCTTCCGTCGGGTCGATGATCACTTCGCCGGCCAAGCCGTCGACGATCACGGTCACGCCGTTTTTCACGTTCTCAGTGATCGTCTTCGTGCCGACGACGGCGGGAATTTCCATCGAGCGCGACATGATCGCCGAATGCGACGTCCGCCCCCCGATGTTCGTCGCAAAACCGAGCACGTAACGGCGGTTGAGCTGCGCGGTATCCGACGGCGTCAAATCGTCGGCCACGACGATGACTTCCTCGGAAATCGTCGCCGGGGAAGCGAAGGAAACCCCGAGAAGGTGCCCTAAAATCCGTTTCGTCACGTCACGGATGTCGGAAGCCCGTTCTTTCATATATTCATTATCCATGTTTTCAAAAATGGTAATGAAATCGTTGGCCACGGCGTCCAATGCGTATTCGGCGTTGACGCCCTCTTCTTCAATCTTTCGCTCGACGGTTCCGATCAGTTCCGGATCGGCGAGGACGAGCAAATGCGCTTCGAAGATGGCGGCTTTATCCGCTCCAAGCTCTTCATTCGCTTTATTTTTGATCGTTTCGAGTTCGGCTTTCGATTGTTCGACCGCTTGGCGGAAGCGTTCAACTTCCGCTCGGGTGTCTTCCACGCGCCGTTTTTCAATGGAATAATCCGGGTGTTCCAGCACGAAAGCCTTGGCGATCGCAATCCCGGACGAAGCGGCGATGCCCGCCATTTTAACGGATGCCATGCAAAATCTCCTTTCTCTCAAGCATTCAACCTTCCGTCATCTTATTATTAAGCACTCGTGAAAAAAAAGCTAGGAAAAAGGACACAAAATTTTATTCTTCACGCACCGGTTTTTTCCATAGCCCGTAGATGACGCCCGTGACGGCCGCCCCGATGAGGATGGCCAATATATACAACAATTTGCTGCCGTCGACGAACGGGATGACGAACACGCCGCCGTGAGGCGCACGCAGGCCGATTCCGAAGTACAGAGCCAAGCCGCCGGCGACCGCCGATCCAATGACGCTCGAGACGATCACGCGAACGGGGTCGGCTGCGGCAAACGGGATTGCGCCTTCCGTAATGAACGCCGCTCCGAGCGCGTACGCGGTTTTGCCCGCGCTCCGCTCTTCCGCCGTAAACTTTTTCGCAAACAAGGTCGTGGCGAGCGCCATGCCGAGCGGCGGAACCATGCCTCCGGCCATGGTAGCCGCTTGCGGATGGAAATTGCCCGCATCGATCATCGCCAAACCGAAGGTATAAGCCGCTTTATTGATCGGACCGCCCATGTCGATCGCCATCATGGCGCCGAGCACCATGCCGAGAAGCACCATGTTGCCGGTGCCGAGGCTGTTCAACCAATCGGTGATCGCATGCATGATCGCGCCGATCGGACGGTCAATGAAATACATGATGATGCCGGTGAAGAACATGCCGAACACCGGGAAGAGCAACACCGGTTTTAAGCCTTCCAACGATTGCGGCAAGACGCGGAATGCTTTTTGCAGCAAAAGGACGATGTAACCCGCCAAAAATCCGGCAATCAAGCCGCCGAGGAAACCCGCGCCGCTCGTCGCCGCCATAAATCCGCCAACCATGCCCGGAGCGAGACCCGGCCGTTCCGCAATGCTGTAGGCGATGTAGCCGGCCAAAATCGGCACCATCAACGCCATGGCGTGGGCGCCGCCGATTTGATTCAAGATATAAGCGAATTCGTTGTATTGCTTGGAATGCGGATCGGCGGCGTGAATGCCGAAGAAAAACGACAGCGCGATCAAAATCCCGCCGCCCACGACAAACGGCAGCATGAAGGAAACCCCGTTCATCAAATGGCGATAAAACGCCGGCTGTTTCGCTTTGCGCTCGGCTTTGCTTTGAGCGATCGCCTGTTGATAGCTGCTCCCTCCGCCGCGATATATCGGAGCGTCTCCGGATACCACGCGTTGAATGAGCGTTTCCGGTTCACGAATGCCGGCCGTCACCGGAGCTTCAACGACCGGCTTGCCGACAAACGGCTCCATATCCACTTTCGTATCGGCGGCGATAATGACCCCGATCGCCTCTTCAATGTCTTCGGCCGTCAAGCGGTTTTTGACCCCGGTCGATCCGTTCGTTTGGACTTTGATCTCATAGCCCATTTCTTTCGCCTTGGCCTTTAAGGCATCCGCAGCCATGTATGTGTGGGCGATCCCGGTCGGACAGCCCGTCACCGCGACGATTTTCCCTTTGCTTGCCGCAGATTTTAATTGATCGCCGCTGACCGACAGCGCGTCGTTTTCGGCGTCCGGCGCTTGCTCCTGCCGTTCAAAGAGGGCGATGATTTCCGCTTCGGAAGTGGCGTTCAACAGACTTTCGCGAAAATCGGCTTTCAATAAATAGGTCGACAGCTTGGACAGCATTTCCAAATGCTCGTCGTTCGCCCCTTCGCTCGCGGCGATCATGAAAAAGAGATGAGCCGGTTTTCCATCCAGCGATTCATAATCGACGCCGCTTGCGGAACGTCCAAACGCGATCGCCGGGGTGTTCACGGCAGCCGTCTTGGCGTGGGGAATGGCGACGCCGTCTCCGACACCGGTCGTCATTTCCCGTTCCCGTTTCCAAAGCGCTTGGCGATAACCGTCGAGATCGGCAATTTTTCCGGCATCCATCAAAACTTGCGACAGTTCGTCAATGACTTCGGCTTTGGTCGAAGCCTTCAAGTCCAACCGGATCGTTTCCGGCGTTAAAAGTTCCGTTATTTTCACGAAGGTTCACCTCAATGCCTTTTTTCTCGGATCGTGCTTAAAGCAATCCGGGGCCATATTTTTTCTACATCTTCCGCGGTGCACAAATCATCGGAAAAAGCGGTCGCGGTTCCGGCGGCCACCCCGAAGCGGAACGCTTCCGCCGGCGCCATTCCTTTTTCGAGCGCCGCCAAAAATCCGGCGACGAGCGAATCGCCGCTGCCGACGGTGCTCCGGATTTGGCCTTGCGGCACCGACGCCCGGAGTGCGACCTCGCGATTCATGAACAAGGCGCCGTCCGCCCCGAGAGAAACGATGACGTTTTCCACGCCTTCATCCAGCAATTTCTCCGCATAGAGGACCGTCTCTTCCACCGTTTGGATGTCGGTGGCGAACAATTGTCCTAGCTCATCGCGGTTCGGCTTGATGAGGTACGGACGGGCGGCGATTGCCTCGGCCAACGGCCGGCCGGACGTGTCGACCACCGGCTTGACGCCCGCCGGCAGCTTTTCAATGATCCTCCGGTAGATATCCGGGGGAAGCGAAGCCGGGACGCTGCCGGCCATCACAAACACATCGCCGGCATTCAAGCGGCCGAGCACGGAAAGCAGACGCTCGACATCCTCCTGAGAAATCGGTTGGGGCGCTCCATTCATTTCCGTTTCCCGATCCGCGCTGATCTTGACGTTAATGCGCGTCAAACCTTCCAGAACGGTAAATTCTGCGGAAATGCCTTCCTCCGCCAAAAAGCGTCGTATAAAGTCGCCGGTAAAGCCGCCGATGAAACCGAAGGCCCGGCTGTCGACACCCAAGCGTTTGAGCACCCTGGAAACGTTGATCCCTTTCCCGCCCGGACGCACGGCGGTCTCTATCGCCCGGTTTAACCGGCCGACATTTAACGCTTCTAACCTCATAAAGTAGTCCAAAGAAGGATTTAATGTTAAAGTCGCAATCATGCTGTCACCACTTCTATATTTGTCAAATTTTGAAACTCGCGAAGCCGTTCCACATTCTTGGAGGCATTCGTGATAATGGTCAGTCGCTCCAACGGATGGACCAAAGCGAACGATATTTTGCCGAACTTCGTTTCATCGGCCAGCACGTAAATGTCTTCGGACAATTCCATGGCCAAACGCTTAATGTGCGCTTCCTCGGGATCCGGTGTCGTCAAACCGTGCAAGAGATGAATGCCGTTAATGCCAATGAAACATTTATCAAAGCGATATTGGCTGAGGGCATCGAGCGCTCCTCTTCCGACCAGCGCCTTGGTCGCCGGTTTGACGACTCCGCCGATCAGATAGGTCTTGAGATCGCGCTCAAGGCAGCGCTCGGCGACGGGCAACCCGTTCGTCACGACGACAATGTCTTGGGGCAAATGATCGATCATTTGTAACGTGGTCGTCCCGGCGTCGAGATAAATGCAATCGCCTTTTTGGACCATGGCGGCCGCACGGCGGCCGATAGCGGCCTTTTCTTCCCGCATTTCGGTCAACCGTTCGCCGACAGGCCGGTCTTCGGCTTTAATCCCGAGCGTTTCGGCGCCGCCGTGGAAGCGGATCAATTTTCCCGCTTCTTCCAACTGATGAAGATCGCGGCGGATCGTCGCCTCGGAGCTTCGCGTCGCCTCCGCTAATTCGCGAACGGTCGCCGCTCCTTTTTCTTTTAGTATTCTCAAGATCATCCTTTGTCTTTCCGGTGTCAGCATCCGGTCACCTCATCGCATGAACATCCTATAGACCGCTAAATCAATAAAAGCGATTTCAGTGTTATGATACGCTCATATATAATCAATTTCAAGCGTAATCCGTCACAAAACGACAAAATCAATCAAATTCATTCAAATCCGCCGTTTTTCGTTTATTAAATTCTTCCAACTCGGGACGGTCCGTTTTTTCCTCGTCGAGGCATGCTATAATCAGACGTAACGAAAACTGAAATCTTCCGATGCCAGCGATCGTCGAACGACCCGCATTTTTGCCGTCGGCTGCGAATGTTATATTTATGGCATCTTTTTTTATATCGAACCGCGCCGCTCACAGCGCTACTGTTGAACCTGGACGGACAAACGCACGCCCGCGCCCATGCTTGATGAAGGACCTATGTCCTGATATCCAAGCCGGCCGACGGCTTGGATAAGAGGTTGATCCTTGGGCCGCTTGGCAGAATCGGGCTCCGAAAACCCCACGGGACCTTTGGATTGGCGTCTCTTATAAAGAAAGAAAACAAGGGGAGGATGACGTGATATGGATCATTTGCAGCACTATTGGTCCGCCCACGTCGACGATGTCGAACGGGCGTTATGGGATTTGGCGAAAATCATCGCCCTGTTTGTGATCTCGCGCATCGCCATAAAAATCAGCAACCGCCTCATCCGCCGCTTTTTTCAATTAAACGGCAAGCTGGATGAACGGCGCCGGGAAACGCTGGTGTCGCTGTTTACCAACATCGTGAAATACGCCGTTTACTTCATCTTGCTGCTCACCGTTTTGCCGATCTTCGGCGTCAACATCGGCGGGCTGCTCGCCGGAGCCGGCGTCGCGGGCATCGCCGTCGCGTTCGGCGCCCAAAGCTTGATCAAAGATTTCTTCAACGGCTTTTTTATCATTTTCGAAGATCAATTCGGCGTCGGCGATACCGTAAAAATCAATAATGTCGTCGGCCAAGTCCATTCCATCGGCTTGCGCGTGACGACCTTGAAAGTTTGGACGGGCGAGCTCGAGATCATTCCGAACGGCCAAATCACACAGGTCACCAATTATTCGAAATTCAACTCGATGGCGGTCATTGAAGTCAACATCGGTTACGGGACTCCCGAAAAAGAAGCGATCACCATCATTGAAAACGTGCTGGCGGAATTGAAGAAGACGTGCGAGGACATCGTCGGGGACGTTGAGGTGTTGGGTGTCCAATCGCTGAACGATCATAATTACACCATTCGCGCGACCGCGGAATGCGCGCCGAACGCGCGCTTCGGCGTCGAGCGGCTGGCTCGTCAAAAAATCCGCGAAGCGTTGCAGGAAGCCGGCGTCGACCTTCCCTATCAAAAAGTCGTCTACTTGCAAGAACAGGAGGGCGGCGAACCGAGCCGGGAAAACTCGTGATCGGTGCGCCCGCAATAGGCCTGAGGGCGGCCCCGGCACCGCCCATGCGGGCCACCGTAGGCAAACGGTGGCTTGCCCTCTACCCGGCTTGATTTGCAAGTGCCCGTTTTCCCGTTTCTTCTTTCGCCAGAAGCGATCCCGTTGCTCCGCCTCGTGCACCCTACGTGAACAAAGCGACGCCCGAGCCACCCATGCAAAAAGCGGTGCCCGCCGGCTTCCGCCGATACAAAAAACCGGTTGCCTTCAAGGCAGCCGGTTAAATCGTTTATGTACGCCGTTCTTCCATTTGCCGGTCCATTTATCCCACAATTCCTTGGCGGTCCAGTTCATCTTGATCACCATGGCCCAAGCGAACGCAAAGATGACGATATCGACCGGTTGGTTTTGAATGCCGAGAACAAGATTAATGATGAAGACATAAGACATCGCGACGGTCACACAAATGCCGAGGATCTCAAGGATTCCCTTGAGCTTCATCAAGTCCACGCTCATACCCCCGTCACATTTCCTGTTTTTAATCTTAATACAATCCAGAATAAAGGTAAAGCACATTTTTGCGGCGAGGCATCCGCCCGTTCGCCTCCGAGATCCAGACACCCAATCATCAGTCTATGTTTCGCCGCTCGGTCCTATTCCCTTTATCGTCTTCTATCAACCCGATACCACGCATGAAAGAAACGGGCGGCGCTTTTGAGAATCCCAAGCATAAAGGCCTCACTTTAAATATTTTATATCAATTATTAAATACGAATTCATATGATTTGAAAGCGATTAAAAGACGGGACTACAATATTCAGTGAAAGGAGTGATGTATGTCATGGCACTGAACAAACAATTCATAGACGGGGAATGGAGAGACGGCAAAAGTGCAACCGTTTACGAGATGACCAATCCTTACAACAACCAAGTCATTGATAGGGTAAACTCGCAAACAAGGAGGACATAGACGAAGCGTATCGAGCCGCCCAGCGGGCCCAAGCGGAATGGGCCAAAGTCCCTGCAGAAGAGAAACGGAGCATCATTTTAAAAGCGGCGGATATTTTGGAACGGCGCCAAAAAGAAGCCATTGATTTTCTGGTGAAAGAAACCGGTTCAACGGTCATCAAATCCACCATGGAAGTCCAGGCGACCATCGATCTCATCAAGGAAACGGCGAACTGGCCGGATAAAGTGGGCGTGCGCCAAGTCTTTCCATCCGCTGACCCTACCAAAGAAAATCTTGTCTTCCGTGAACCGGCAGGTGTCGTTGGCATCATCAGTCCGTGGAACTGGCCGCTTTTCCTAAGCGTTCGCGCCGTGGCTCCGGCCGTCGCGGTTGGAGACGCGGTCGTGCTCAAACCCGACCTGCAATCGCAAATCACCGGCGGGTTCCTGATCGCCGAGATCTATGAAGAAGCGGGGCTTCCCAAAGGGGAGCTGAACGTCATCACCGCAGACATCCCCGAAATTGGCGACGCCTTCATCGAACATCCGATTCCGCGCATCATTTCGTTTACCGGTTCGACCGCGGTCGGGCGTCACATCGGCGAAGTCGCCGGCCGCAACCTCAAGCGCGTCGCTCTTGAACTCGGCGGCAACAGCCCGCTTGTCATTCTCGAGGACGCCGACCTCGACGCGGCGGTGGATGCGGCCATCTTCGGCAAGTACATTCACCAAGGCCAAATCTGCATGATTACGAACCGCATCCTCGTCCATCGCAAGCATTACGATGAATTCGTGAAGCGGTTCGTCGAACGCGCCAAACAAATTCCGTACGGCGACCCGGCCGATCCGAACGTCATCATCGGCCCGATCATCAATGAACGGCAAATCGAAAAAATCCTCGGCTTTGTCGAACTTGGCAAATCCGAAGGCGCGAAATTGGTCCTCGAAGGCCAACGCATCGGCAACGTCCTGACGCCGTTCGTCTTCGCGGACGTCAAGAACGATTCACAGCTCGCCCAAAGCGAAATTTTCGGCCCGGTGGCGACCATCATTCCTTTCGACACGGATGAAGAAGGCATTCGCTTGGCCAACGAAACCGAATACGGGTTGTCGGCCGCGGTATTTACCAAAGATCTAGAACATGGCGTCGACATCGCCCGTCGACTGGAAAGCGGCATGGCGCACGTCAACGACCAAACGGTCAACATCACGCCGGAGACGCCCTTTGGCGGAGAGAAATTTTCCGGACTGGGCCGATACGGCGGCGAGTTCGCCTTTGAGGAATTCACAACGGTCAAATGGGTATCGGTGCAAAAGGAACACCGCCATTTCCCGTTCTAAGAAATCGGATCGGCAAACGGCAGGGGCCTACCCCGCCGTTTATTTTTATTAGCTCTGTTAAACAACATTAAAGGTTGATTTGGATAAAAAAACGACCAAAATATGGACCGATTTCTACAGACCCTAACTAAAGCCTTCTTTATTACAGTAAGTTAAGAAGTTTATTTTATCCCATATTCCGATTTCAAGAGGGAATAATTCACCATATCCCAAAACTTTCCTTTAATAAAGTATTTTTGTCTTGAAATGCCTTCGAATCGCATGCCCAATTTTTGCAGGACTCTTTGCGATTGAATATTCTCCACCATACAAGACGCTTCGATTTTATTTAATTCCATTCTTTCAAAGCCAAATTGAATCACTTTAGCGGCAGCTTCCACAATGAGCCCCTGGCCCCAATACTCCTTTGATAGAATAAAACCGATTTCCGCTCTGAAATGATGGGGAAACCACGCCACAAAATCAATGGTGCCGATCACTTTTCCATTCCGTTTGAACACAATGGCCCAAGGCGCCAACTTTCCCGCTTCATATTGCTTTAGGACATAGTCTATAAAATTATACGAGTCATCAATGGATTGATGGGCCTCCCAAGGCACAAACTTGGATACATCCGGTTCAGAAGCATAATCAAACACATCTTCCGCATCATCAAGGGTAAATTTTCGGAGGAGCAGTCTTTCCGTTTCAAGTGTTGGTAAATCATGATAAATATCCTCAATTTTCATATTCGCACTTCCCTTGAGAACCTTTAACTTGTCGTCTTCTGTCTTTTTGCAAAATTTTACTCTTGCCGGACAAGAAAAGCAATATCCTTTTTTAACCTTCTTCGGACCCTAATTTATCCATAAAAAAAGAGCCGCCGATCCTTTAGCAGCCCTTTTTTCGTGAACGCAATATAGATCTGTCTGCGCTCCTCACCCTGCTTTGAACATCGGTGACTATCTATCATAAATGAGGATTAAGAAGACTTTCAAACAGTGCCCTATCATTATATGGGAAGGCTAGCAAAACCCCCCCGCCCATAAATGGACGAGGGGGTCGCTCACGCCTTTCCCGCTGTCTATACTCACAGCGAGGAAAACTCAATATCGCCTCTTACATTCCGAAGGACATCACCCAGATGGAGCCGGCGACGACCGCAAGCGCAATGAGGAAGCCAAATGCCATCGAAATGGTCTGAAAGGCGCCTTCATGTTCATTCAGGTGCATAAACATGAGGAGCTGGACAAGCACTTGAAAAATCGCGAGCACTACGATCGCCGCGAGCGTCATCGTCGTCGGCAGCGCGCCCGACAAGACGACAAACAGGGCGGCAAACGTCAAGACGAGCGACAGGATAAACCCGATGATATGTTTCCACGGAAAGCCGTGATGATCATCGTGTGTAAAGGATTGATTTTTTTCCATATTACAGCACCAGCCCCGTTAAATAGACTGCCGTGAAAATGAACACCCAGACGACATCGAGAAAATGCCAGTACAGGCCGACGATGAAAGCTTTTCGCGCCGTCACCGGATTGATGCCGTAAAGTCCGAGCTGAATCATCACGGCGATCATCCACAAAATGCCCAAGCTGACGTGCGCCCCGTGCGTCCCGACCAGGATGTAGAAGCTCGACAGAAAAGCGCTCGTCGAAAGCGTCGCGCCTTCGCCGACGTAGTCGACGAATTCCTTGACTTCCATGCCGATAAATCCGAGGCCAAAAAGCAACGTGATCAGAAGCCAAGCCAAAACCCCGGCTTTATTGCGCCGTCTCAGTTCATGGGTGCCAAGCCCGCAAGTAAAGCTCGAGGTCAGGAGGAGGAGGGTTTCGATCAAGAAACCCTTCACCTCGTAAAGATCATGTGCCGTCGGGCCGCCCGCCGTGTGGTGCAAATAAGCCAGATACACCGCGAACAGACACGAGAACAAGACGACTTCGGCCCCAAGGAACACCCAGAAACCGAAAATCTTCATTTGTCCGTCCTTGGTGGCATATTCCAAAGGTCCGCGACTTTCCGTCGCGACTGCATGAGTCTCGGACATCGTTACAACCTCCCCGCTGCGCGCTCCGTGCGCTCGATTTCTTCAACCGGTATGTGATGCCCTTCATCTTTTTCAAAGGAGCGCAGCGCCAGGCACAGAAAGACACCGATCAATCCGATGACGCCGAGCCAAAGCCATTCGAACACAAATCCGAAACCGGCGATGAAGAACAAAACCGAGATGACAAACGGCCGGTAGGAATTGTCGGGCATGTGAATCGGCTCGAGCGGCTGTTTCCGCCATTTTTCCACTTCGCCGTTTTTCTTCATTTCCCAGAAAGCGTCAAGCGACTTCACTTCGGGAATCGTCGCGAAGTTGTACTCGGGAGCCGGCGAGGATACCGCCCATTCCAAGGTGCGGCCATTCCACGGATCGCCGGTCGTGTCGCGTTCGCCATAACGGGCGCTCCAGTAAATGTTGTAAACCATGATGATAAAGGCAACCCCCATAGCAAACGCGCCGATCGTTTCAATGAAGTTCCACGGCGTCCAACCGAGATCCGCCGGATAAGTGTAAAGGCGCCGCGTCATGCCCATGAGACCGACAAAATGCATCGGCAGGAAGCAGACGTTAAATCCGATGACGAAAATCCAGAACGCCCATTTGCCCAAACGTTCATTCAGCATATGCCCGAACATTTTCGGCCACCAGTAATGCAACCCGGCGAACACCGCAAAGACGGTGCCGGCGATCAAGACGTAGTGGAAGTGGGCGATCAGGAAATAACTGTTGTGATATTGGAAGTCGGCCGGCACGACCGCCAGCATGACGCCCGTAATCCCACCGATGACAAAGTTCGGGATAAAGGCGAGCGCCCACAAGTTCGCGGTTGTAAACCGAATTTTCGCCTTATACAGCGTAAGCAGCCAGTTGAAGATTTTCACGCCGGTCGGAATCGCGATCAACATCGTCGAAACGCCGAAGAACGAGTTGACGGCCGGCCCTGCGCCCATCGCAAAGAAGTGGTGGACCCACACGAAGAAGCTGAGGACGCAGATGACGATCATCGACCAAACCATGGCCTTGTAACCGAACAACTTCTTCCCAGCAAACGTGCTGATCACTTCCGAGAAAATCCCGAAAGCCGGCAGGATGACGATATACACTTCGGGGTGACCCCAAATCCAGAACAAGTTTGCCCACATCATCGGCATGCCGCCGCTGTCGGCGGTGAAGAAGTGCGCGCCGAACAAGCGGTCGATCGTCAGCATCGCCAGCGCAACCGTCAGGACCGGGAACGCAAAGACGATGATGACCGACGTAATTAAGGACGCCCACGTGAACATCGGCATTTTCATAAGCGTCATGCCCGGGGCCCGCATTTTCAAAATCGTCACGATAAAGTTGATGCCGCTGGCGAGCGTCCCGATGCCGGACAATTGCAAACCGATGAGGTAGTAGTTTTCACCGACACCCGGGTCCAAGCCTTTTTCCGCCAGCGGGGTGTAACTGGTCCAACCGGCGTCCGGTGAACCGCCGATGACGAAAGATAAGTTGAAGAGCAACGCGCCGAAGAAGAACAGCCAGAAACTGATCGCGTTCAAATACGGAAACGCGACATCACGCGCGCCGATCTGAAGCGGCATGGCGACGTTGATCAAACCGAAGAGGAACGGCATCGCCATAAAAAAGATCATGATCGTGCCGTGCGTCGTGAAAATTTCATTGTAGTGCTGCGCATTCAAAAAATGAAGATTCGGAAGCGCAAGCTGCGCCCGCATGAGCAAGCCGTCCGCGCCGCCGCGGAACAGCATCGCAAGCGCCGCAATGATGTACATGATTCCGATCTTTTTATGGTCAACGGTCGTCAGCCATTCTTTCCAGAGCCATTTCCACTTTTTGAAATAAGTGAGAACGAAGACGATGGCCAAGCTGACAAGGATGATGGCGACATCGGCCATGTAAATCATCGGTTCCCCGGTGACGAAGAAATCATGGAGAAGGAAATCCTTAATGTTTTCCATGTTCACTGGCTTCTCCCCCTTTCATTCCCGGCATATCCATGTCCGACGCGTGTTCCAACTCGGCCGGATAGGAAGAGTAAACTTTCTTGCCGACAAGGCCCGGTTTCAAAAGCTTTTTGTATTCCTTCATCGTCAAGGCCGGGGCCTCCGCTTTCACCTTATCGGCCCATTTATCGAAATCCGCTTGTTTTTGCGCAACGACGGTGAACGTCATATGGGCGAAATTCTCGCCGTTGAAGTTGGCCGCCCGTCCATCATATCGGCCGGGTTTGTCGGCCTCCAGCCACAGCTCGGTTTTCATGTCAGGCATGGTGTACATCTGTCCGCCCAGGGACGGAACCCAGAAGGAGTTCATCGCCCCAGCAGAAGTCAACACGAAATGCACCGGGCGGTCGGCAGGAATATGCACCACGTTCACGGTTTCAATGCCTTGTTCCGGGTAACGGAACAGCCATTTCCACTCCGCCGACGTGACTTCGATCGTGATCGGTTTTTTATCCGGGCTCGGGTTTTTCATCGAATCATGAATCGTGATCACGGTCGGTATGGCGAGCAAAAGAATAATGATAATCGGAATGGTCGTCCATAAAATTTCCAGTTTGGTGTTGCCTTCCAAATCCGGTTCATAATCATCGTCATTGGCGCGATTCGCGCGGTATTTAAAGACGACGAAACCGAAAAGGGTGAAAACGGTTAACAACACGAAAAGCATTAAAATGGAAGACCAAATGATCATATGAAATTGTTTTTCGGCCACTGGACCTTGCGGCTGCAAAACCGGCACGTCGCAGCCCGTCAAGGCGAATATCGATAAACCGAATAACATCAATGATTTCAGCGCTTTCTTTACCACGAGGACCTTTCCTCCCTCCGCTTACCGAAGCCCGCGACATTCCGCCAAAAAGGGCGGAATCGGCATCGTCACTTTCAAGCTGCATTCGGTCCATTCTTCTCTGCTCACCCATCTTAACAGATTGCCAGGCGGCCTGATCGACCCTCCGCCATCTTTCATGAAATGCTCATAACTTGATAACAAAACTGTCACGATTTCTCCTTTTTTTGTTCATAATTGGAAGCGGTTTTGTGATGCCCGTCACGGAAAATCGCGGAAATACCGCGGTTTTGGCGGGTTCGGTTTTCTCCTTTTTGTGACGTTTGTCATCGACAAACGTCGGTCCGCGCTCCCAAAAAAACGACGCTTGTGAAAAAACAGGCCGGCGTACATCCCATTTCCCCGGATGCATCCGCCGGCCGAAAGAAAAACGACGCAGCTGGCCTGCGTCTAGTGATAAGGAATTCATTGTATAAAAAAGGCAGCCGAAACCTAGGGCTCAATCCGCCGAAGCCGTTCTCATCGGCGCAACGGCACGGCGCCGAACGGCACGGCCTCCGCCCAAAACAAAACGGTGCGCTTCGCCGCACCGTTCATCGGTCAATCTTCGAATAAAACTTTGTATTCCCCATATCCTTCTTTTTCGAGATCTTCTTTCGGAATAAAGCGGAGAGCCGCGGAATTGATGCAATAACGCAAACCGGTGGGCTCCGGCCCGTCATCGAAAACATGGCCGAGGTGGGAATCGCCGTAGACGCTACGCACTTCCGTCCGGATCATCCCATGGCTTGTATCCAGCCGTTCTTTAATGAAGGCATGGCTCAACGGCTTGGTGAAACTCGGCCAACCGCAATGGGCGTCGAATTGATCTTTCGTGCTGAAAAGCGGTTCTCCGGAAACAATGTCAACATAGATGCCTTCCCGTTTATTGTTCCAATACTCGTTTTCAAACGGCGGTTCCGTTCCGTTGTTCTGCGTCACTTCATATTGCAAAGGCGTCAGGCGCTTGCGCAATTCCTGATCGTCCTTTTTGACCGTCCAATGTTTTTCTATGAACGCCTTGCGGCCGGATCCTTCGAAGTAGCGGTTGTAATGATACGGGTTTTTCTTGTAATAATCTTGATGCGCTTCTTCGGCCGGATAAAACGGCCCGGCCGGCAAAATTTCCGTGACGATCGGCTTGTCGAACCGGCCGCTTTTCTCAAGCTCCGCTTTGGATTTTTCCGCCAGTTCCTTTTGCCGTTCATTGTGATAAAAAATCGCCGTTTTGTAGGATGTGCCGCGGTCGTAGAACTGACCGCCGGGATCCGTCGGATCGATTTGCCGCCAAAAAATATCGAGCAATTTTTCATAAGGAAAGATGGCGGGATCAAAGGTGATTTCCACCGCTTCACGATGGCCGGTTCCCCCGGCGGCGACTTCTTCATAAGTCGGATTGGGTTTATGCCCGCCGGTATAACCGCTCACGACGCGTTCAATCCCGGGCAGTTCGTCGAATGGTTTGACCATGCACCAGAAACAACCGCCGGCAAACGTCGCCTTTTCGAAACGGTCCGTCACATTCATCCCTCCTGGCGAACAGGTTGCTTCTTAGTTTAAACAAAGCCCCCATCGCATACACTTCATTGGGCAAACATTCCTATATTATATATTGTACCTATATTGTACCGGTCACGGCCGATATTCCCCAAATATTGTGCCGCCCGGACATCCTCGCTTGCGGCACGGGCGGCTGGAGAAAAATCGATGGGTGCACTCGGCCGAACCGGATCGCACGGCGATGTGAAATATTTATCTTTATTATCGCAACGAATGGACAAAAACACCAGTCGCAGCGCTCCGAAAAGATCGGTGTGGGCTGCGGCGCTTTCAAACCGAATCCGGGGATCTTCATGCCATGACCGTAAGTAACGGCTCCGAAGAGAAGCGGCCTTTATACAGCCGAACCCTATATCCAGTCGCCCCGCTTCATGTACAGAGAAGCAGGCGTTCGGTTATGATCGCCGTGGTCTATAAGCACAACACACGACAGCCATCCACTTCATGAAGATCGAAGCTGAATGATCAACGTGGAAAAAATGGCCGATAACCGTGCCAATCCTTCTTGCCAGTGATTCAGACTATCCTGAGGTCTATCGGGAACGCGCGCGACGCGGCGGTTCATCCCCGCTAACAATCACTCGGCCCACAGGTATTCCTGTGGGCCGAGCGAACCGCGGCGGAACACTTCGTTGCCTCGGTGAAAAACCGATCCCCAATCAGCCAAAGGTTCAGTGAACGGCCGACGCGGTTACACGTTCACCGCCTTGAGCTCGACGTCTTCTTCTTCATCCGAGTCTATCACCGGCTGCGGCAAGGCGCTGGCGACGGCCCAGTAGTACACAATCAACGAGCCGGCAGCGACCGCTAACAAATCCCAGCCGTACGGAATCACCGGATGCTTCAGCGGACCAAAGGAGCCTAAGTAAGACATCACCATCATGAAAATATAGTAAGCGATCAGCCAGATGCCGGCCCGCCACTCCGTCTTCAACTTATGATGCCACTCCTTGTCGCGGTCCATGAAAGCAAAGTAGAGAATCAACGAAGCGAGCGACAGGCCGATCAGAATGCGGTTGTTGTTCCATCCGCCCCAATAGATGATGAACGAGCCGGCAATGAACGCCAACGGCGCGATGACTGAAACGGCGGGCAGGCGGAAGGGGCGGGGCAAATCGGGCGAAGTTCGGCGCAACGACGCGATCGAAATGGGGCCGCAGACGTATGTCAAAACGGTCGCTCCGGTAACGGCGCCGACCAAACCGCTCCAAACGCTGTAGTTTTCCGGCAGGATCCAAGCTATCGCTAAGACTACGGACAGCCACAAGGCGCCGCGCGGGATCCCCGTTCTCCGGTCGATTTTGCCGAAAAGCGAGTAAAACAAGCCCGTCTTCGCCCAAGCGAACAAGACGCGCGTCGTGCCCGAGACATAAATGTTTCCGGTGCCGGACGGCGAGATCACCGCATCCACGTACAGCAGATTGGCCAGCCAGAGCATCCCGAGTGACGTCGCCAATTCGGCGTAAGGCGCTTGATCGAACTTCAAGTTAGCCCAGCCCCCGGCCTTCGCCAGCACTTCGGGCGGCACCGCGCCGATGTACACCAACTGCAACGCGATGTACAGCAAAGCGCTGATGACGATGGACAGGATAATGGCGAGAGGAATGTGCCGCTGCGGGTTTTTCGCTTCCGACCCAAAGTCGACCGCTTGCCGCCAGCCGAGAAAAGCGAAGGCAATGCCGGACAAGGCGACCGCCTGCATGACGCCTTTAAGACCGCCCGGGCTGGCTCCGTCAACCGAGTAGTTGCCGCCATGGAAATTGAGCAGCAAGATCACCAGCGTCAACAGCGGCACCAAAAACTTAAACATGGTCACCACCGAATTGACCTTGCCAAACACATTGACGCTCCAATAGTTTAACAGGAAGAAGAGGACGAGCAGAGCGATCTCTAGAATGTACCCCCAAAACGAAGGCCCACCGCTGTCGGTCGCCAACCCCGGAAGCCAGCGCGAGGCATAGCCGCGCACGGCCTCCACTTCGACGCCGGAGACGCTGGAATAAGCCAGCATCGCGATAAACCCGGTCAGGTAGCCGGTAAGGCTCCCGTGCGTATAGTTTGGGTAGCGGACGAAGCCGCCCGCCCGCGGCAACATGCCGCCCAGTTCAGCGTATGTTAAACCGATAAGAATAAATGCGATAGCCGTGATCACCCAGGCCAGCCAAGCCGTCGGACCCGCATACACGGCCGCCCCTTGCGCCGCAAACAACCAGCCGGATCCGACGATGGATCCAACCCCCAGGAACGTGAGGTCGAGCAAGTTTAACTTCTTTTTGAACGATGCCGACCGAGCCATCATGCTTCTCTCCCTTCACTATAAAAAGTTGAATGCTTTCTGATAATAGCCATTATAATAAGGTTGTTCAGATAAATCAAATGATTTTTTATGGTATTATTTGTCATAATTTAATAGCCGATAAAATAAAGCGCCTATTTTGTTAACCCAAACGTTAAAAAGTTCATGCTGTCCGCCAAACGCGCGCGGCCTCCCCGCCCCATTTGAAAACGACCCGCCGGCAATCGACCCGCATGCAGAATCAAACCATTTCCTGTCGAACCATAAAAGCGCCAAGATCGCCTAAATTTTTTTAAACAGGCGAAAAACAAAGTTTTCAATGTCCGGGATCGGGTGCTCTGAATCCAAGCGGAACGACAAAGGCCATCATATGGACGTCGCGCACTCTTTTTTATTTTTACAAATTCACCTAAACGCGCTAAAATTATTGTAATTATCAAAAAAGGTGTGGAAAAGCGGATGAACAAAGCGCTCACCATTGGCTTGGTCTCTTTATCAATCGGCGGCTGGCTTGCGGGATGCAGCCATGACAACCACGATACAGGCCATCGAGCCGCGGCTGCCGAAACGAAAACGGCCAAACATCCAACAGCATCTAAACAAAAAACAAAAGAAGAAAATCAAAGCGCACTCGAAAAATTGACGGGCGATTATCGCCGCATCGCCATCATCGCACGGGATTATCAACTTCCCAAAGAAGGAAGGATTT